>Ga0247843_1000455_pt1 | contig 97049 bp, 84 predicted proteins | sample LaCruzMarch2017__FD_192420 | JGI IMG/M metagenome (GOLD analysis project Ga0247843, IMG submission 192420) | Freshwater microbial communities from meromictic Lake La Cruz, Castile-La Mancha, Spain - LaCruzMarch2017_8m | ecosystem: Environmental > Aquatic > Freshwater > Lake | place: Spain...
GCCTTCCTCGACCGCGCGGGGGCGCCTCCCTCACCCGCCCGCCCGCGCCTGCGCGCGCCCCGCTACGCCGTCATCGCCGCGTTCGTTGCGCTCGCCGGCCTCGGCCTGCCCGTCGCCCACGACACCCTGGCCCGCTGGGTGGGGCACCGCCGCGCCTTCGCCGCGACCCCTCCCCCGATGGACTCCCCGCAGGCCGTCGCGGCCCGCGCCGCCGCGCTGCGCGAGGCCCTGCGCGACTCGCCCAGCCGGCGCATCGACGCGGAGATCAACGCCCTCGACCGCGCGCTCACCGAGCAGGCCGCGCGGCTCGAAGCGCAGCGCGCCCAGGCCATCGAGCGGGCCGCCGTCGCGCTCGACCGCGCCCGCGCCAACGACCTCGCCGCCGCCAACCTCGCCGCGCCGTCGCCCGCCGTCGCGGCCGCCGACCAGGCGCTGCGCGAGGCCGAGCGCGCCCAGGCCCAGGCCAACGCGGCGCAAGCGGCGCTCCAGGATCAGCTGCGGCGGGCCAACGAGCGCTTCGACGAGGCGCGGGAGGGCTCTCCGCCCGCGGCCCAGGCGAGCGCCCGCCAGGAGGTGGCCCGGCTGCTCGACCAGGCGACGCAGGCGCGGGCGGAGCAGACCGCGGCCGCGCAGCGCACGCAGGAGGCGCGGCAGGCCCTCGCCCGCGCCGCGGCGCCCCCCGGGGCGCGGGAGGGAGAGGGGCCTCTGGGTGATCGGGCCGCGCGCAGCCTCGACGAGGCGGTGCAGCACCTCGACCGGGCGCTCCAGGCCATCGAGGGCGACGACCGCTCGACGGCGCTCCCGTCGGCGGACACCGGGCGGGTGCTCGACGACGCCAGCCGCGACCTCGGGCGACAGATGCCCGACACCGCGCGGGCCCTCGACGCGGCGGCCCGGGCGCGCGACGCCAGCGACGGGCAGCGGCTGAACGAGTCCATCGAGCAGGCCCGCGCGGCCCTCGCCCGGGAGGCCCACGCCGAGCCCGCGGACGTGCGCCGGGCCCGCGAGGCGCTCGAGGCGCTCCATGACGCGGTGGCCCAGAACGCCCAGCAGCAGCGCGAGGGCGCCGCGGGGCAACAGGGCGCCGAAGGGGCGCGCGAGGGCGCCGCGCGCAACGGTCAGGCGAGCCTCGACCGCGAGCAGGAGGCCCTGCGCAACCCGCAGGCGGGCGCCAACCCGCAGGCGGGGCAGCCGTCCGCGAGCGGCGAGCAGGGCGATCCGTCGGCGCAGGAGAGCCGCGGTCGGCAGGGGCAGCAGGGCCAACAGGGACAGGCCGGGCAGCCAGGCCAGGCAGGGCAGCAGGGACCGCCGACGCGCGCGGGGGCGGCCGGGCAGCCAGGGCAGGCGGGGCAGCCCGGGCAGGCGGGGCAACCCGGGCAGGTCGGGCGGCGCGGGGAGTCTTCGGGCGGGGGGCAGCCCTCGGGACCAGGGAGCCAGGGCGGGGCCCAGGGGGCGCAGAGCCCGTGGCGCGGGCAGGGCATGACCCCGGCGCCGGGCGCGGGGGCCCCGAGCGGGCCGTCGATGCAGGCGCCCTCGGGGGCGTCGATGGGGCGCAACCCCGCGGGGGCTGGCTCGCCCAACGGGCAGCTCGGCGGGGACGTCGGCAACAACCAGGGCAACAGCGTCGGCAACGGGCTGTCGCAGGGCAACCGCACGGCGGCGATGGGCGGCGCGGGCAACCAGACGGTGAGCCGCTTCGACCGCGGCAACGGGCAGACCGAGAACGAGGGGCGCAACCAGATGCTGGGCCAGGGCCCCGGGCAGGCGCACGGCTCGGCGGGCTCGGCGGGCGGCGGGTCGGCGGCGGGCGCGGCGCGCGAGCCCACGCAGGGCGGCCGGGCCTGGGGCAGCGGGGCGGGCGACCGGCTGGCGCTCGGGGCGCCGGGGGCGAGCGGTCCGCTGGGCCACGACGTCGACCCGGGTGGCCTCGTGCGACGGCCGCCGCAGCTCGCGCCGGGCGCGCAGGGCGTGATGATGCCGGGCGTCGCGCAGCAGGGCGCGGCCACCGGGCCGACGAGCGAGGCCCCGGTGGCGCCCGGATCGCTGCTGCCCAACGCGCCCGGCGACGGCGCTCTGGCGGGTGCGCTCGACGAAGACCCCGAGGCCGCGATGACCACGCAGCGGGTTCCGCCGTCGCTGCGCGCGTACGTCCGGCGCTACTTCCAACGCATGCAGGGCGCCCCTGCGACTGCCCCAACGAACGGTGCTCCATGACTCCATCCGACCCCGTGACGGCCCTCGAATCCTTCGACCGCGTGCGCGCCCTCGCGGCGGCGATGCACCAGGAGATCAGCGCCCGGGTGGTGGGCCAGGACGACGCCATCTCGTGCCTCATCGGCGCGCTCTTCGTGGGCGGCCACGTGCTGATGGAGGGCGCCCCGGGCCTCGGCAAGACGGTGCTCGCCAAGACCCTCGCGGACGTCGTCTCGCTGAAGTTCTCGCGGGTGCAGTTCACCCCCGACCTCATGCCCTCGGACATCCTCGGCACGCACATGGTGTCCGTCGACGCGGCGGGGCGCCCGTCGCTCTCGCTCCAGCAGGGCCCGCTCTTCGCGAACGTGGTGCTGGCCGACGAGATCAACCGCGCGTCGTCCAAGACGCAGAGCGCGCTGCTCGAGGCCATGCAGGAGAAGCAGATCACCCTCGGCGGCACCACCTACCCCCTCGACCCGCCCTTCTTCGTGGTCGCCACGCAGAACCCGCTGGAGTCCGAGGGGACCTACCCCCTCCCGGACGCGCAGCTCGACCGCTTCCTGATGAAGCTGGTGATCCCCTTTCCCACGCAGACCGAGGTGATGGCCATCGTCGCCCGCACGGCGCGGCAGTTCGACTTCGCGGTGAACAAGGTCGCCACCGCGGCGCAGATCATGGCCGCGGGCCGCACGCTGCGCACGCTGCCCGTCGCCGAGCCGATGCTCGAGTACGCCGTGTCGCTGGTCTTCGCGACGCACCCCGAGTCGCCCACGGCGTCGCCCAAGGTGAAGAAGTACATCCGCCACGGGGCGAGCCCCCGCGCCGCGCAGTCGCTCGAGCTCGTGGCGAAGTTCTTCGCCATCCTCGACGGGCGGCTCAACGTGGCCGCGGAGGACATCCAGCGCGCGGCGCTCCCGTGCCTGCGCCACCGCATCGTGCGCAACTTCGACGCCATCGCCGACGGGGTGAGCGCCGACGAGATCATCGGCCACATGCTCAAGACCCTCTCCCCGGCCGCGCGCTGACCGGATGGCGCTCCTCGACCGCGCGGCCCAGCGACTGCTCGAGCGCCTGCACCTCCGGGTGCGACCGAAGGCCGCCAGCGGCGACCAGGGCGGGCACCGGAGCGACGCCCGCGCCCACGGGCTGGAGTTCGCCGAGCGCCGCGAGTACGTCGTCGGCGACGACGCCCGCAAGATCGACTGGAAGGCCTTCGCGCGCAACCGCACGCTCTCCGTGCGCACCTTCGAAGAGGAGCGCGACGCGCGGGTGTACGTGCTCGTGGACGTGTCGGCCTCGATGGCCCGCGGCGCCCCGCCGAAGCTGGAGGTCGCGCGCCAGGTCGCCGCCTCCTTCGGCTTCCTCGGCATGAACCAGGTCGACCGGGTGCAGGTGATCCCCTTCGCCGACGCGGTGGAGCGCGCCACGCCGGTGCTGCGCCGGCGCGACGACTACCCCGGCCTGGAGGCCTTCCTCCAGGGGCTGCTCCCCCACGGGTCGACCACCTTCGGGGCCACCGCGCGGGCCTTCGTCCAGCGCTTCCCCGCGCGCGGCTACGTCGTCGTGGTGAGCGACCTCATGGAGGCCGCGGACTGGGCCCCGAGCCTGCGCCTGCTGGCCGAGCGCGGCCACCAGCTCTGCCTCGTGCGGGTGCGCTGCGACGAGGACCACGCGCCGGACTTCCGCGGCGAGCTCGAGCTCCGCGACGCCGAGACCGGCGACCTCGTGCGGGTGACCGTGACGCCGGCGCTGCTGGCGGCCTACCGCGAGGAGGTCGCCGCGCACGTCGAGCGAGCCCGGATCGCCTGCCAGCGCGTGGGGGGGAGGCTCATCGAGGCGCCCGTCGAGCGGCCCTTCGAGCAGGTGCTGCGGGCGGTGATCGCCCCCGCGCTGGAGCAGCGGTGACCTTCGCGGCGCTCTCCACCGCCGCCCTCGTGGCGTCCGCCCTCGCCGCCGCCGCCGCGGTGGTCACGCTCTACCTCCTGCGCCGCACGCCGCGCGCACAGGTGGTGTCCAACGTGGAGTTCTGGCGCCGCGCGGTGGAGCGCTCGCGCCCCCGCGCCCTCTTCGCGACGCGCGTCCCGTGGCTGGCGCTGCTGCTCTCGCTCGCCATCGCGCTGCTGCTGGTGACCGAGCTGGGCGACCCCCGGGTGGGCACCGGGTTCTCGGGCACCACGGTGATCGTCCTGGCCGCCGACCGCACCATGGCCGCCCGGGACGACCGCGGCCGGCGGCGCCTCGACGACGCCCTCGCCCTCGCCCGCGCGACCGTGCTCGCCGACACCGTCACCGGCCAGGTCGCCGTGGTGCGCGCGGGCCTGCGCCCGGAGGTGATCGTCCCGCTCACGCACCGCGCCGCCGACGCCGAGCGCGCGCTCGGGTCCGTCGAGGCCGACGACGGCGCCGCCGACCTCGCCGCCGCGGTCGCCCTCGGGCGCGCCATCGTGCACGCCACCCACGGCCCCGGGCGCGTGCTGGTGGTGGCCGACCGCGACGACTTCGCCCGCCCCGCCGACCCCGCGGTAGCGGTGGTGCTCGCGCCCGTCGGGTCGCCCGGCGAGACCCTCGCCGTCACGGCCCTCGACGCCCGCCGCGACCCGCTGGCGCTCGGCGAGTATCACGTCCGCTGCGAGGTGCGCTCGTACGCCGCCCGCCGCGCGCGGGCCCGGCTGGTCATCCGCGACCGCGACACCGTGCTCTCCGAGCAGCGCGTCACGCCGGCGCCCGGCGAGGTGATCACCCACCGCGCGCGCGGCTTCTCCAGCGCCCAGGGCGAGCTCTCCGCCCGCCTCGAAGACATCGACCTGGAGGGCGGCCGCGACGCGCTCGCCGCCGACGACGTCGCGTACGCCACGGTGCCGCCGGTGGTCGCGACCCGCGTGCTGCTCGTCACCCGCGGCGACCGCTACCTCGCCAACGCCCTCGCGGCCAACCCCTCGGTCGAGCTCGAGACCGTCGACCCCGCGGGCCTCGAGGCCCGGCGCCGCACCCTCGCTCGCTACCAGGTCGTGGTGCTCGACCGCATCGCGCCTGCGCCCCCGCTCGATCACCCAGCGCTGCTGCTGGTCGGCGCGGTGGCGACGCGGGCGCTCCGCGTCGGCCCGGAGGTGGCGGCCCCGCGGGTGACCGCCTTCGCGGCCGACCACCGGGTGCTCGCCGGGCTGCGCTTCGACCAGGTGCAGGTGAGCCTCGCCCGCCCGCTGGTGCCCGAGGCCGACGACCGCGTGCTGGTGCGCGGCGGCCGCGACGCCCTCGTCATCGCCCGCGACCGCGACGGCGCGCGCACCCTCGCCCTCGGCTTCGACACGGAGCACACCGACCTCGTGCAGCGCGTGGCCTTCCCCCTCTTCATGCACAACGCCCTGGTGTGGCTCGACCGGCGCGAGCGGGAGTTCCACTCGTGGCAGGCGCCCGGCGAGCCCATCCGCGCGTCGGGCTCGCCCGCCGTGGTGCTCACCCCCTCCGGGGCGGCGCGCGAGGTGCGCGGCGCCCTGTACGACACCGCGCGCGCGGGCATCTACCACACCGCCGACCGCGCCATCGCCGTGAGCGCGGCCGACGAGGCGGGCGCCCTCGGCGCCGCCGCGGGCTCGCTCGACACCCGCCGCGGGGCCCCGCCGATGCGGGCGCCGCTGTCCCTGGTGCTGGCGGCGGCGATCCTGGGATTGCTCTGCGTCGAGTGGGTCCTCACGCAGCGGGGGAGGCTCCATTGAGCGGCGTGGGGCTCTCCGTGGGGCAGCCGTGGTTGCTGTGGGCGCTGCTGGTCTGCCCCCTGCTGCTGCTCGCGACCTGGCGCAGCCGCCTGGAGGCCACGCGTCGGCAGCGCATCGGCGCCACGGTAGCGCGGGTCGTGACCGCGGCGCTGGTGGTGCTCGCGGTGGCCGACGCGCGGGTGCGCTGGCCCACGCAGAAGCTCGCGGTGGCGCTGGTGCTCGACCGCTCGGCGAGCGTGTCGCCTCGGGAGGCGGCAGCCGTCGCTGCGGCGACCCCGCGGCGGCGCATCGAGCGCGACGACGTGCGCTGGCTCGACGTCGAGGCCGAGCATCCCACGGCGGTGACCGACCTCGCGGCGGCGATCGACACCGCGGTGGGCGTGCTTCCGACCGAGCGGGTGCGGCGGGTGGTGCTGGCCACGGACGGGCGCGAGACCCGCGGCGACGCCGTGGGCGCGGCGGACCGTGCGCGGCGCTCCGGGGCGCGGGTGTTCGTGCTGCCGCAGGGCGACCGACCCCCGGTCGACCTCGTGGCGGTCCGCGGCCTGGAGGTGCCGCGGCTCGTGCGCGCGGGGCGCGAGGTGAGCGTCGGGGTGCGGCTCTACGCGTCCGCGGGCTGCGCGGTGCGGCTGCACGTGCTGCGCGACGGCGAGCGGGTGGCGAGCCGCGACGTGGACGCGCCCGCGGGGCCGAGCCAGCACGACGTGCCGGTGGAGCTGCCCGACGAGGGCGTGCACGAGGTGACCGTGACGCTCACGGCGGCGGGCGACCGGGTCGCGGAGAACAACACCTGGCGCACGCTGGTGCGGGTGGTCACGCCGCCGAAGGTGCTGCTGGTGCACGAGCTGATCGGCCGCTCGCCCGCGCTGGCGGCGGTGTACCGGGAGGCTCACCTGCACGTCGACGAGGTGTCCGTCGAGGGGGTGCCGAGCACGACCGAGGGCCTCGACCGGTACCAGTACGTGGTGCTCGACGAGGTCGTGATGACCACGCTCACGGAGCCCCAGCAGCGCGCGATCCGGCAGTGGGTCGAGGAGCGCGGCGGGGGGCTGCTCACCACCACCGGGCAGCACGGCGTGGGCAGGGAGCCCGAGCTGCTGCGGGAGATCGAGCCCATCCAGCCGCCGCGGGCGGTGCCCGAGCCGCGGCCCATCGAGCTCATCCTGATCATCGACCGCTCGGGCAGCATGATGGGGCCCAACATCGTGAACGCGCGCAGCGCGGGCATCGCGGCGGTGCGGGCGCTCCGGCCCGACTCGCGCGTGGGGGTGGTGGCCTTCTCGGGCGAGGCCGACCTGGTGGTCGCGCCGGTGCCGATGGAGCGCGCCGCCGAGGTGACCGGCGCCATCGCGGGCATCCGCGCGAGCGGCGGCACCAACCTCGCCGCCGCCCTCAACGCCGCCACCAACATCGTCACCGACGACGACCGCTACCTGCACCACGTGATCCTGATGTCCGACGGCGAGAGCACCCCGGGCCCGGCCATCGCCGCGGCCAACGCCCTTCGCTACACGGGCGCGACCATCACCGCGATCACCCTCGGCCCGCGGGTGAACCTCATGCGGGAGATCTCTCGCATCGGCCGCGGGCGCTACCACGTCACGAGCAGCTCGACCTCGCTGCCGACGCTCTTCGTGCGCGAGGCGCAGTTCCGCTCTCCGCCGCCGGCGCGCGAGGCCGCCTTCCGCCCGCTGGTGGTCGGGCGCATGGGCTTCATGGACGGCGTCGACCCGGCGAGCGACCCGCCGGTCCTGGGCTTCACGGTGTCGCAGCCGCGCCCCGGCTCGCTCACGCTCCTGCAGGGGCCCGACGCCGCGCCGCTGCTCTCGCACTGGTTCGTGGGGATGGGCCAGGTGGCGTCGCTCACCACGGCGACGTCGAGCCGCTGGGCCGACGCGTGGCGCACGGGCGCGGGCTTCCGCCGGCTCTTCGGGCAGATGGCGTGGGAGATGCTCCGCGCGCAGGGCGACGACAACCTGGAGCTGCACGTCGAGGCCGTGGCGGGTCGCGCCGACGTGCGGCGGGTCTCCGTGGTGGCGCCGAGCACGGCGCTGGAGCCCGCGCCCATCGTGACGCTCTCTCGCGGTCGCCGCGAGGGGGTGCGCCTCGCGGTGCACCCCACGGCGCCGGGGGTGTGGTCGGCCAACGTGGCGCTGGGCGAGGGCTTCGTCGTCGACGCGCGGCTGCCGGCGTCGCGCGAGCCCACGGTGGCGGGCGGGGCGGAGCTGCCGTACCCGAGCGAGCTGCGGGCCTTCGGGGCGGACGAGGCCGCGCTCGCGGCGATCGCGCGGGCGGGCGGGGGGCGGGTGCTCCGACGGCTCGACGAGGCCCTCGACGACGTGCGCGCCGAGCGGGTGATGCGCGAGGCGCGGCTGCCGTTGCTGGCGGGCGCGCTGCTGGCGTACCTCCTGGGGGTGCTCGCGCTGCGGATGCCCCGCGGGCGGGCGGCGCCGCGGCCGGCGGGGAAGCCCGCGGAGGCCGTGAATGACGGCCCCGCGGAGCCGTAGGAGAGGGCGTATGAAGCACGCGCGATGGATGGTGGTCCCGGTGGTCGCGGCGGCGCTCGCGGCGGGGGTGGCGCCGCGGGAGGCGGCGGCGGTCGACCTCATCGCCGACCTCGGCGGCCCGGCGGGCTTCGGCACCGGCTTCCTGGCCGAGAACGACGACAGCTCATCGGGCGAGATCGACATCTCCCGGGGCTTCCCCGGGGGCCTGCGCTACTTCGCGGGCACCTACCGGTCGATCTTCGTCAACAACAACGGCAACATCACCTTCCGCGGGGCGGTCGGGCAGTTCACGCCGACGCCCTTCCCCATCGCCGATCAGCCGATGATCGCGCCCTTCTGGGCGGACGTGGACACCCGCGGCGGCGGCCGCCCGCAGCGCAACGGCGTGTGGTGGGACGTGCGGCCCGGCCAGGTGGTGATCACCTGGCACAACGTCGGGTACTTCGGCTCGCACGTCGACCGGCTCAACAGCTTCCAGATCGTGCTGCGCGGCGGCTCGGAGATGGACGAGGGGCAGTTCGAGGTGGAGTTCAGGTACGCGCGCTGCGAGTGGACGACCGGCGACGCGAGCGGCGGCAGCGGCGGCCGCGGCGGCACCCCCGCGCAGGCGGGCTTCGACGCGGGCAACCGGCGCGACAGCAGGGTGCTGCCGGGCTCGCGGACGGCGTCGGTGCTGCGGCTCTGCCGGACGTCCAACGTGAGCGAGCCGGGGGTGTGGCGCTTCCTCATCACCAATGGCCGACCGATGCGCTCGCCGGCGAGGGAGTAGCGCGGGGGATCGCGGCGCGCTCGGCCATCCACGTCCTCCCAGCGCGCCCGGCCGGGGCACAAGCCCCCAGCAGGCGCTACAGGGCCCACAACCCGGCGAGGTCGATCGGCACCGCGTCGAAGGGCTCCGCGCGCACGAGCGCGTCTCCCTCGAAGGTCGCGAGCAACAGCCACCCGATGTCCGCGCGGCGGTACACCTCCACGGAGCGCAGCGTCGGCGACACCAGCCAGACGTGGCCCACGCCCTCCCGGTGGTAGATCGACAGCTTGCGCCCGCGGTCGACCCGCTCCGTCGAGGGAGAGAGCACCTCACAACACCAGTCCGGCGCGACGCTCGCGAACGCGCCCGCGATGAACCCATCGGGCAACCGCTCGCGACGCCACCCGGCGAGGTCGGGCACCAGCACGTCCGGAAGGGGCCCCAGGTGCAGCTCTGGTTCGGGGAGGATCACCCACCCGCCGGGCCCTCCGCGACCGCGTCGAAACGGCGGCCCCAGCTCCTCGGACAGCCCCTCCGCCGCGGTCGCGTGCCCAAACCGCGGGCGCGGCCTGGGCGACCCGTCGAGGATCTCCGCGACCATCGTCTCCGGCGCGGTGCGGTAGCCCTCGACAACGTCGGGCGCGAGGCTGGGAAATTCCCGCTCGGTGGTGTGCGCCGCGTCGCCTGACATCCCCAGATCGTAGCCCACCCGACAAGGCCCGTAGCGCCCCATCCGCGCCGACGCTACGCCGCGCTGAAGCTCAGCGAAACGACGGCACGAGGTTCTCGTGGTTGGCCTCGGCCGCGGCGTCGTCGAGCGATGTGAGGGCCGAGTCGGTCCACGCCGAGCTGCTCTCGTAGCCCTTGCGCGACCCGGTGCCCAGCCCGCCGGGCTCCGGCAGCAGGCCGTTGACGGCGGTGAGCGCGCGCACCGCGAGGCCCGGGGCGATGCCGTGCAGCAGGGCCGCCAGCCTCGCCGGCAGCGACAGCACCAGGCGCACGTCGCCCCGGCGGCAGGCCGCGACGATCTTCCGGGACGCGCGCTCGGCCCCGATCGACGCGAGCGGCAGCGCGTCGCACAGCACGAACCACGCGTACTCCTCCCGGTGCCGACCCTTGAAGTTGGCGTTGCGCGCGGAGCCGGTGCGCATCGGCCCGGGGTACACCGTGGTCACCCGCACGCCGTCCCGGGCGAGCTCGGCGGTCATGCCCTCGGAGAGCCCCGCGAGCGCGAACTTGCTCGCGCTGTACGGCACCAGGTGCGGTACGGCCAGGAGACCGCCGATGGAGGCGATGTTCACGATGCGCCCTCCGCCGCGCGCGCGCATGCCGGGCGCCAGCGCGCGCATCAGGTGCAGCGGGCCCCAGAAGTGCGTCGCCAGCGCGCGCTCGAAGTCCCCGTCGGTCATCGAGTCCAGCGGACCGACGTCCATGCGGCCGGCGTTGTTGACCAGCACGTCGACGCCGCCGAAGCGCTGCGTGGCGGCGGTCACCAGCAGCGCGACCTCGTCGCGTAGCGTCACGTCGGTGGGCACCGCGAGCACCTCCGCCCCGGCGCGCTCGAGCTCCTCGCGGGCGTGCTCGAGGACCGAGGGCTCGCGCCCGCAGATCACCAGCCGCGCACCCTCGCGGACGAACTCCCGCGCCAGCACGAGGCCGAGGCCCCGCGATCCGCCGGTGATGAGCACGGTCTTCCCGCGCAGCGACCACGCCCGCGCCCGCCGCGCGACGGCCCACGTCGACCACAGCCCGAGGCCCACCGCCGCGAGCACGCCCGCACGAACTGCTCTTGCATCCATGGCCCCGGAGCCGCTGCAAGAGGCAGGCGCAATCGGGTCCCGCGGCGACCGCGCATCGCTGCCCGTCGGACGCAGCCCACGCCCCCGGCGCAGGGGTGCGCACCACCGCCTCGCTGGGGCGATCTTGCAGCGGTGCGTCGGGAGGATCAGGGCGCCGACGTGGTCCCCTCCCCCCACTGGCGGTCCTGCGCCGTTGATCCCATGGGATGGAGATGGAAACCGTCGGCCACATCCTCGATGAAAAGGGTTCGAAGGTGTACCTCGCCCGCCCCGACACCACGGTGTTCGAGGCGGTAGAGGAGATGTGCACGCACCGGGTGGGTGCGCTGCTGGTGTGTGAAGGAGACAACCCCGTGGGGGTGTTCTCGGAGCGTGATCTGTTGGTGCGGGTGATCCTCGCGCGGCGCGACCCGGCGACCACCCTGGTGCGCGACGTGATGACCCGCGAGGTGGTCTGCGTGTCGCGAGACATCCGGCCCGCCGAGGCCATGGCGATGATCACCGAGCGCCGCTGCCGTCACATCCCGGTGGTCGAGGGCGGTCGCGTGACGGGGATGATCTCCATCGGCGACCTCGTGCGCTACTTCAGCCAGAACCAGGAGTACGAGATCAAGATGCTCCGCGACTACGTCGACGGTCGCTACCCCGCGTAGCGCTCGCCGCGGGCGCGGTGAAAGGCCCAGGCGTCGCGCACGATCTCGTCGAGCCCCGAGCGGCGGGCGTGGAACCCGAGGCGTTCCCCGGCGAGCCCGGGGCTCGCGACGAGGGTGGACGGGTCGCCCGCCCGGCGCGGCCCGTGGGCGACCGGGATGGGGTGGCCGGTGACGCGGCGCGCGGCCTCGACGACCTCCTGCACGGAGTAGCCCCGGCCCGTGCCGAGGTTGAACGCCCCCGACCCGCCGCCCGACTCCAGGTGGACGAGCGCCGCGAGGTGCGCGTCGGCGAGGTCGCAGACGTGGATGTAGTCGCGCACGCAGGTGCCGTCGGGGGTGTCGTAGTCGGCGCCGTGGATGGTGACCGCGGGGCGCAGCCCGAGGGCGACGTCGAGCACCAGCGGGATGAGGTGCGTCTCCGGCTCGTGGCGCTCGCCGAGCCCGGCGGAGGCCTCGGCCCCCGCGGCGTTGAAGTACCGGAGCGCCGCGTAGCGCAGCCCGTACGCGAGGTGGTAGGCCGCGAGGGCCCGCTCGATGGCGAGCTTGGTCTCGCCGTAGGGGTTGATGGGCCGCGTCGGGTGCGACTCCGGGATGGGCGTGCGCTCGGGGGAGCCGTACACCGCGGCCGTGGAGGAGAAGACGAAGGCCGGGACGCCCGCGTCGAGGACGGTCTCCAGCAGCGCGAGCGAGGCGACGAGGTTGCCCTGGTAGTACCGCCGCGGCGCCTCGACGGACTCGCCCACCCGGCTGAGCGCGGCCAGGTGCACCACGGCGCGCACCCGGTGCCTGGCGATGAACTCCGCCACCCGGGAGCGATCGCCGACGTCGGCCTCCAGGAAGGGCACCGCCGCGGGCACGGCGTCGCGGTGCCCGGTGACGAGGCTGTCGACGACCACCGGGCACCGCCCCGCGGCGCGGAGGCGATGGACGACGTGCGAGCCGATGTACCCGGCGCCGCCGGCCACCAGCACGCTCGCCGCGCCGTCTGCCATGGGGTGATTTCGATCGCTCATCGGTGGGGCAACCCTCCTGCGTGCCAGCTCAGCGCACCCGCAGCACCCGCACGCTGCGCGGGGGCAGCTCGACGCGGCCGCCCGGGTCAGCGGGGGTGCCGTCGCGCAGGAGGTCTTCGTAGCTCGCCGCGGGGATGTCCACGGCGCGCGGCGCGTCGGCGCGGTTGATCGCCACCACCACGTCCCGGGCGGCCATCCCGCAGCCGCCCATGCGGTAGACCCAGGTGTCCTGCGTCGAGGAGAGGGTGGTGCGGCTGCCGCGGCCCAGCACCGGGTTGCTCGCCCGCACGCGCCCGAGCCGACGCACCAGCGAGCGCAGCGCGAGCTGGTGGGGGTTCAGCGCGGCGTCGCTCCAGGGCATCATCCGGCGGTTGTCGGGGTCGCCGCCGCCCGCGAGGCCCACCTCGTCGCCGTAGTACATCAACGGCACCCCGGGGTTGGTGAGCATCACGGCGAAGGCGAGCCCGAGGCGCTCGTAGGGCGGCGCGTCGGCGGGCTGGCGGAAGTCCGTCGACCACCCGTTGGAGGCCGAGCTCCCCGCGCGGCAGTCGGCGATCTGCCGGCTGGCGAAATGGATCGCCCGGGGGATGTCATGGTTGCCGATGAAGGTGCTCATGAGGGCGGTGGCGCCGTAGAAGGCGTCGTTGCCGGAGAGCCAGTCGGCGAAGCGGTCGAGGCCCCCGGCGGGGGTGAAGAGGGCCTCGCAGAGCCGCGCCTTGAAGGGGAAATCGAACTGCCCGTCGAGCATGGTCGAGGGGTTGACCGCGCTGCGAAGGGCGCCCCGGTCGTCGTAGTTGAAGGTCTCGCCGACGAGGTAGAAGCGCCCTCCCGCGGGGGCGGTCACGTCGCGGTTGAGCCGCGCGCGCAGGTCCGTGAGCCAGCGCAGCGGGACGTGCTTGATGGCGTCGAGGCGCAGCCCGTCGACCTGGTAGGTGCGGGCCCACCAGAGGGCGTCGTTGACGCTCCACGCGCGGGCGGCGTCCTGCTCGAAGTCGAAGGGCGCGAGGTAGGAGGTGAAGGCGCAGCGGGTGCCCCACACCGGGTCGTCCCAGAGGTTGTCGGGGCCGCACAGGCGGAAGGCGCCGCCCGCCCCGCGCGCGAACCAGTCGCGGTGCGCGCGGTAGAGCCCGCTCTCGTCGTCGACGTGCTTCATCACGTAGTCGAAGAGCACCCGCACGCCGTGGCCGCCGGGCCCATCGGCGCCGTGCGCGGCGGCGACGAGCGCGCGCAGGTCGGCGTCGGTGCCGAGGCGGGGCTCCACCTGCGGGGTGGGCGAAGGGCGCAGCGGGTCGGCGTAGCTGATGTCCGCGGGCGACGGCCAGTAGCCGTGGTAGCTGGAGTACACGTGGGGGTCGACGGAGGGGTCGATGGCCGCGCCGGCGGTCTCTCGGGAGCGGTACGGGGCGGAGAGCCAGAGCGCCGTGACGCCGAGGTCGGCGAGGTAGGGCACGCGGGCCGTGAGCCCGGGGAGGTCGCCCCCGGCGTACTGCCCGCTCGCGCCGCGGGCGGCGTCGCCGTCGGTGGCGCCGGGCACGATGGTGCGCCGGCCGTCGCCGTCGGCGAAGCGGTCGGTGAGCGCGAAGTACATGAACGCGTCGCGCCAGTCGAAGGCCGTGACGTCGCCGCAGGTGGCCGCGGCGCCGCCGCAGACGTTGAGCACGCTGTTCTGCCCGCCGGCGCCGTCGGGGGAGCGCTCGGGGTTCATGGGGTCGGCGATCCAGCGGGTGCCGTCGATGATGAACTTGTACTCCTGTCGGCCGCGGGGCTCGACGCGGGTGGTGACGGTCCACGCGCCGTCGGCGCCCCGGGCGAGGGGCAGCGCACCGGCGGCGGCGGTGGCGGGCCAGCGCAGCCACGATCCGCTCAGCCACACGCTGGTCGCGCGCTCGTCGACGTAGCGGAGCTGCACCTCGTTGCATGGCGGCGGCGGGGGCGTCGGGGGCACGTCGACCCCGACCACCGCGCCGTCGGCGAGCACCGTCGCGCCGCACGCCCCGTCGGGCAGGGTCGCGGCGTCGGCGGGGCACGACCCGTCGGGCGCGCTGGTGACCGGACCGCGGGGGATGTCGAAGTCGGCGCCGATGTCGGGCAGCGAGGCGCCCGCGTCGAGCAGGCGGTCGTTGTCCGAGGCGCAGCCCGCGGCGACCGCGGCGGAAAGGACGAGGGCACCGAGCGAGCGCGGGAGCTGGTGGTTCATGGCAGCCCCGGAGCGTACCCGAAGGCGCCCGGCGGGCGCAGGTCGGCCGTGGGCGCTCAGCCGTCGAGCATGCGCTCGATGCGGCGGAACACCTCCGCCATCGTGTCGGGGTCGGGCAGCAGCGTCACCCGGAAGTGGGTGCGGTCTTCGATGTTGAAGCTCGACCCGGGCACCACCAGCACGCGCTCGCGCTCGAGGAGTTCCATGGCGAAGCGCTGGTCGTCGAAGCCCGGGGTGCGCGCCCCCACGAAGGCGTAGAGCGCCCCTCGCGGCGCCTCGACGCGCAGGTGCTTCGAGCGTCGCACGCCCTCCAGCACGGCGGCCCGCTGCGCCCCGAGGCGCCCGTCGGGGGCCGTGAGCGCGAGGATGCCGTGGTCGCTGGCGAGCGCCGGGGCGACGGCCCACTGCCCCGGCACGTTGGCGCAGAGCCGCAGCGAGGCCAGGAGCTCGACCGACTGGAGGTAGCGGGCCGCGTGGTCGCGCCGCCCGCTGAAGGCCACCCAGCCCGCGCGCAGCCCGCACGCCCGGTAGACCTTGGAGAGCCCGCCGAAGGTGGCGCAGAGGGTCTCGGTGCAGTGCAGCGCGGCGGGGACGTGCTCGGCGCCGTCGTAGAGGATGCGGTCGTAGATCTCGTCGGAGAAGAGCACGACGCCGTGGCGCTCGGCGGCGCGGGCGACGGCGCGCACCACCGCGGCGGGGTACACGGCCCCGGTGGGGTTGTTGGGGTTGATGAGCACGATCGCGCGGCAGCGCGGGGTGACGAGGCGGTCGATCTCGTCGGGGTCGGGCACGAAGCCGCGCGCCTCGGTGCAGGCGTAGTACACGGGCACGGCGCCGGTGAGGGCGACGGCGGCGGTCCAGAGGGGGTAGTCGGGCGCGGGGAGCAGCACCTCGTCGCCCGGTCGCAGGAGGGCTTCGAGGGTCATCAGGATGAGCTCGGAGACGCCGTTGCCCATGAAGACGTCGTCGGCGCCGACGCCCGCCACGCCGCGCGCGGTCATGGCCGCGGCGACGGCCTCGCGCGCCGGGAGGATGCCCTTCTGGTGGCAGTACCCGTCGGACTGCGGGAGGTGCTCGGCCACCGCGTCGCGCAGCGCGTCGGGCATGCGGAAGCCGAAGAGCGCCGGGTTGCCGATGTTGAGCTTGATGACCTCGTGGCCCGCGAGCTCGATCTCGTGGGCGCGGCGCGCGAGCGGCCCGCGGATCTCGTAGCGGACGCGAGAGAGGTGGTCCGGGGTGGCGATGGGGTTCATGGCAGCGGTGGGGTGCATAGCGTCGGGCGGCGGGCGACGCCAAGGAAGGCGCCGGGCGCGGGACGATCGGGCACCCCCCCGGCGACGGGTGGCAGCGGGCGGTCGACAGGACGCCCTCTCGCGGGCTACGGCCTCGGACCACCATGACGATGACCCACCGACTGCGCGTGCACTTCATCCACGGCCTCGAAGGAACCCCCCAGGGCGCCAAGCCGCGCTTCCTCGCGGAGCACTTCGACACCGTCGCCCCCGCGATGGACACCAGCGACCTCCCCAGCGCGATCGCCACCCAGGAGGCCGCCCTCGCCGCCAGCGCGCCCGACGTGCTCGTGGGTTCGTCCTTCGGCGGCGCCATCGCCGTCGACCTGCTCGCGCGCGGCGTCTGGCGCGGCCCGACGGTGCTGCTCGCGCCCGCGGCGGCGCGGCTCGACGTGGCCAACCGCCTGCCCGACGGGGTCGCGGTGACGGTGGTGCACGGCGTCGACGACGACGTCATCCCGCTGGCCGACAGCCGCGCGCTCGCCGCCACGGGGACTCCCTCGCTGGTGCGCCTCGTCGAGGTCGTCGACGACCACCGCCTCAAGTCCCTGCTCGACACGGGTTCGCTCGCCGACATCGTGCGCGACACCCACGCGCGCCCCGGATCATAGGCGTCCAGCGAAGGTCACCCGGCTGTCTGGGCGCACGCCAGGGCGTCGGACGGTCCGCGGCACGCACCGCCGGGCGGGCCCCGCCCCGGTAGACAAGAAACCTACATCGGGGTAGGAGTGCGCCCAACGGCGTCGGGACCTCGTGGCGAGGGATCCATCGGCGCCCCTGAAGAAGAGGCACTGACTCATGGGTTCCATCAACACCTGGGTTCGTTCGCGTTGGCTCTCCGGGTTCCTGGCTCTTTCGGTGGGCGCGGGGGCGGTTCCGGGCTGTGGCGGCGAGGCGCCCGTCGCCGACGACGGTTCCGAGGTCGGCTGGGACGAGGTCACGCAGGTCACCCACTCGACCGTGCGCCGCCAGTCCATCGGCAACTGCTGGATCTACGCCACGGTCGGCTGGGTCGAGTCGCTGGTGAAGCGCCAGACCCGCACCGAGCCCAACTACTCCGAGAGCTACCTGACCTGGTGGCACTGGTACGACCAGATCCTCGCCGGTGAGGCGACCACCGAGATCTCGACGGGCGGTCACTGGGGCACCGCGGTTGACATCATCCTCCGCCACGGCCTGGTCAACGAGGGCGACTTCATCCCGTCGGAGGCCAACAGCGAGATGAGCGAGGCCCAGCGCCGTGCGCTCGCCACCGTCAACACCGCCCTCGCCTCGGGCGAGCTCCGCGACCGCTCGATGCGCACCGCGGCGCGGGTCCGCGCGGTGCTCGACGCCGCCTTCGGCACCAACATGGCGACCGCCGAGCGCCGCTCGACCCGGCCGAGCGCCATCGTCGTGGGCCGCAGCGGCACCCGCAACATCACCCTCTCCGACGCCATCGGCACGGGCAACCGCTACAACTGGAACCCCGACCAGCGCACCGGCCAGTACGCCTGGAAGTCGGTGCCGTGGCCGACGTCGGCCGCCTCGCGCACCACCACGATGCGCCGCGTGCTCCGCGCCCTCAACGACGGGCAGCCCGTGATCATCAACTGGCTCGTGGACTTCAACGCCCTCGACTCGGAGGGCGACTTCGAGCTCACCGAGCTCAACCGCCGGATGCGCGCGGGCAGCCAGGGCGGCCACCTCTCGGTGCTCTCGGACTACGCCGTCGACAACGTCCCCGGCTTCGGCTCGCTCGGCACCGGCAACCTCCCGGCGGCGCAGCGCGCGGCCGCCGTCAACGGCACCGTCCGGTTCTTCACCATCAAGAACTCCTGGGGCGCCGACCGGGCCGATCGCGCTTCGCGACTCGGCTACTACTCGCTCTACATGGACTACCTGAACGGCCCCATCGCCTGGAAGCTCGGCGAGGCCGCCGACGCGCCGACGTCCCCGCGCAACCCGCTCTCGGCCTTCGTCCTCCCGCCCGGTTACTGAGCTCCCCCGACCTGTAGTACGTCTCCCGCGTCACCGTCGCGTCCGGCAGCACCCGCCTCCGGCACACCTTCTCGAACAAGCGCAACGAAGGCCAGTCTCGACCCGCCGGGGTGCGCCCTCGCGCACGCGGCGAGGCACGTCAGGCGCGACCGGGAGCGGAGGACCCGCCGTGCCGGCCGTCTCTGGGCGACGGCGGGGCTTGACGAGAAAGGGCGTTGGTCGGGTAACCCCTCCCGCTACAGCCGCCGGAGCTGGACCTGCTCGACGGCGTGGTCGGCGCCCTTGCGCAGGATGAGGTGCGCGCGCATGCGGGTGGGCCCGACGTTCTCGCGGAGGTTGACGCCGTTGATGGAGGCCCAGATGCCCGCGGCGGTGGCCCGCGCCTGCGCCTCGTCGAGCGCGGCGTACCGGTGGAAGTACGACCGCGGGTCCCGGAACACCGTGTCGCGCAGCCGCAGGAAGCGGTCGACGTACCAGCGCTCGATGTCGGCCTCGTCGGCGTCGACGTAGATGGTGAAGTCGAAGAAGTCCGAAGCGAACACATGCGAGTCGCCGCGCTCGGGCGGGGCCTGGAGCACGTTGAGCCCCTCGACGATGACCACGTCCGGCTGCCGCACCGTCTGCTGGCAGTCGGGCACGACGTCGTACTGCTGGTGCGAGTAGACCGGCGCGTCGACCGACGGGGCCCCGGCCTTGATGTCGGCGAGGAAGCGCACCAGCCGCGGCCGGTCGTAGCTCTCGGGGAAGCCCTTGCGGTGCATGAGCCCGCGCTCCGCGAGCACCGCGTTGGGGAACAAGAACCCGTCGGTGGTGACGAGGTCGACCGAGGGTGTGCCCCGCCAGCGCGACAGCAGCGCCCGCAGGATGCGCGCGGTGGTGCTCTTGCCCACGGCCACGCTGCCCGCGAGCCCGATGATGAACGGCACCTTCGCGGCGCTGTCGCCGAGGAAGGTCTGCGACGCGAGGTGGAGCTGCCGCGTCGCGCTCACGTGGAGCGTGAGGAGGCGCGACATCGGGAGGTAGATCTCCTCGACCTCGGCGATGGAGACCGCGTCTTCGAGGCTGCGCATCTCGGAGAGGTCGCGCTCGGAGAGGGTGAGCGGCGTGTGGTCGCGCAGCTTCGCCCACGCCGGCCGGTCGAACACGAGGTAGCGCGATGGGAGTGGCGAGGTGTCGGGCATCGGCGGGTGACGCGGGAGCCTACAACGGTCCGACGGGTTCACGCCCGCCCACGTCCACCACGCTGCCTCGCTGCACGGCGTCGATCGGCAGCGCGAAGGACCCCACCGCGCGGTCGCCCACGCGCAGCAGGTACCGCTCGCCCGTGCGGATGGTCGGCAGCCGCAGCCCCGTCGGCAGCGGCAGCACCGCCTCGAAGCGTCCGCCGCGCGCGACGGTCCACCCGACCCACGGGCGCGGGACGCCGCGGACGATCAGGTCGACGGTGCAGCGGACCAGCGCCCCCTCCGGCGCGTTGCCCATCACCCTCGCGCCCGCGACGAGCTGGTGCACCCACAGCGTCGGCGTGGGCGGCGCGAGGCCCGGCACCGGCGCGCTGCTCGCGAACACCGGCAGGAAGTGCCCCGCGTGCGCGACCGACGCCTCGGGGATCCCGCCGCCGCCCAGCGCCAGCACCGACGCGGGCTGCGCGCGCAGGAAGTCCGCGTTGGGCGTCGCAGCGCCCGCGGCCTCGCGCAGGAAGGGTCCGCCCTGCGCGCGGCGCATCTTCTGATACTGCCGGTAGCCGATGACCACGCTGCCGGCGTCGGCGCGCGCCATGAACGACGCGAGCCCCTCGGCGTCGCCGCGCCACGCGCGCTCGGCGGCCTCGAAGAGCGCCGGGGTCACGTAGGGCCCGAAGCCGGTGAGCACCACCGGGCGGCCCGAGACGTCGAGGATGTCCTGCGAGCGGTCCCACGAGGCGAGCACCCCGAGGCCCCGGCCGCGCACCGCCTGCACCGGGCGTTGCCGGAAGAAGAGCGCGACCTCGTGCACCGGCGACACCACCGGCGCGGGCGCCGGGCCCAGCGCCCCGCGGAGCTGCGGGTCGAGCGCGACCCAGAGCAGCGGGGCGGCCACCACCAAGGGCGACAGCCACCGCGCGGACAAGGCGCGGTTGGTGCCCGCGACCCGCGACGCGACGGCGGCGACGGCGAGGGCCGCGGCGACGGCGAGCGCGCTCACCAGCGGTCGACCGAAGCGCGTCTGGAGCAGCGTGGCGCCCACGAGCACGAGGGCGTACCCGGCGAAGAAGATCCGCCGCCGCGAGAGCGGGCCCTCGCCCGCCACCGCGAGGCCCAGCGTGAGCGGGAACAGCAGCGCGACGGAGGCGCCGATGGCCCGCACGCGGCGGCAGTCGTCGAGGCCCGTCGGGAAGCGGTCGAAGACCGGGCGCACCTCGGCGATGCCGTCCATCCACGGGTCGCGGTGGGCGAGCCAGCCGACGAGGCCCGACGTCAACGCAGCGCGCGCCGCGGGCACCGCCGCCAGCACCGCGACGCCGAACGCGACCAGCGCACCGGCCGCCACCGCCAGCGCCCTCGTCCGTTGGGCGCGCTCGCGCCGCGACGCCACGCCGAGCCCGAGCGCGGCCGCCCCGGCGAGCGCGAGCAGCGCGGGCTGCAGCAGCGACAGCTGCAGCGGGTGGAACCACGGTCGGTGCGCGGCCATCCACGCGTGGTCGACGAGCAGGAGGAGCGCGGCGCCGCCGAAGCTCCCGAGCGCCCCGGCGCCCAGGAGCGAGGGCGAGGCCTCGGGGCGGGCGATGCGCGCGAGGGTGACCAGCGCGAGCGCCACCGCGGCGAAGAGCACGCTGCCGCAGTAGACGTGCACGCCGGCGAACAGCAGGAGCGCCCCGGCGAGCTCCCAGCGCAACGCCTCCCGCGGGTCGTCGGCGGGCTCCCACGCGAGCGCCCAGCGCAGGGCGAGCGCGGCGATGAGGGCCTCGGCGCCGTGGTGGTCGGTGCGGCCCACCTCGGTGATGGCGATCGACTGCGGCAGCAGCGCGGCCAGCAGCCCCGCGGCCCACCCCGCGGCCGCGGCGTAGGGGGCGTCGCCCGCGAGGCGGCGCGCGATGCTCCGGGTCACGAGCACCAGCGCCACGCCGAGGAGCACCGGGACGAACACCATCACCCGCGCGGACGCGACCAGGTCGCGGCTCAGCCCGAGCGCCCACGGAAACACCGCGAGCAGGTGGTCGAAGCCCGGCGGCCAGGTGGACGAGCAGCCCTCGGGCCAGCAGAGCAGCGGGTCGACGGTGGGGACGTGCGGGAAATCGCGGAGGGTGAGCACCGCGCGGCGGAGGTGGTAGTGCGCGTCGGTGTCGAGCGGGAGCGCCACGCCATCGACGATCACGCCGTCGACCCCACGGAGGCGCGCGTAGGCCGAGACGGCGACGAGGGGGAGCGACGCGGCGAGGCTGTAGAACCGGCGTAGAGGGGCCATCGAGGGGGGGCAGGTCCGTGCCCCGGCGATGCGGTGCAGGTCCGCGACCCTACCGCGGAACGCGCGCCCTTCGAAGCGCCGCCGGCTGGCGACGAGCCGACCCTGCCCGTATCGGGGCGGCGGTCAGTCGGCGGGGGCGGTCAGTCGGCGGGGGCGGCCCCGGCGTCGGGCGTACCGAGCACCACGTTGACCTCGATGTCGAGCGTGCCCTGCACCGAGCCCGGGAAGCGCATGGCGCGCGAGGCCGCCACCACACAGCGCGCGACGGCCTGCTGCTCGGCCGCGAAGCTGCTGCGGCGGATGATCGACGTGGACACCTGTCCGTTGGCGTCGGTGGCCATGCGCAGCGAGACGCTCCCGGCGGTGCCCGCAGGCGCGCACGCCGCGAAGCGCGCGCGGTTGCGCAGGAAGACGTTGCGCACGATGGTCGCCGCCGGGGACGGCACCACGCGCAGGCCGGTGAAGGCCACCGGGGTGACGGACGGCGGGGTCTGCGCCGCGGCCGGGGACGTCACTCCGAGCGCGCACGCGGTGAACACGGAGCCGATCAGGAAGCGCTTCATGGCCGCGGAGTAGAGCACCCCCGCGCGGCGCGGATCTATCGCGCGGAGGGGGTAACCTTGGGCCATCATCGGGGGAGCCATGGGATTCCGATTCGCGAAGAGACTCAACCTCCCCGGCGGCTTTCGCCTCAACCTCGGCGCCGGGGGCGTCGGGGTCTCCTGGGGCGTGCGCGGCTTCCGCGTGGGCGTCGGCCCCAACGGGGCGCAGTACACCGCCTCGGTGCCCGGCACCGGCGCGTCGTGGTCGGGGCCCATCGGCGGGTCATCGCCCGGCGCGCCTCGCCGGGTGGGCGCGCCGCCCGCGACCTCCGTCGACCCCTCGGCGGCGGTCGCAGCCCACGACGCGCTGGTGCAGCGCCTCGTCTCGCTCCACCGCGTCGCCACCGCGGCGTGGGACTGGGACGCCATCGCCGCCGCGCCGCCCCCGCCGGCCCCCACGACCACCGCGGACGCCATCACCGTCGAGGCGTGGCGGGCCAACCATGCGCGGTGGCAGTGGTTCCACGACGTGGCCGGAGGGGTGCGCGCGGGACACGTCGTCGCCTGCGACGCGGTGCTCCAGCACCTGGGGCCCTTCCAGCAATTGCGCGAGCTCGGCGGGTCGATCCGCGTGTCGATGCAGCAGGACTGGTGCGTCGAGGCGTGGCTGCTCGCCAACAGCGCCGCGGTGGTGCCGACCGAGCAGCCCACGGTCACCCCGACCGGCAAGGCGGGCCGCCGGAAGCTCCCCGTCGCGCGCCGCTGGGAGATCTACCAGGACCACGTCTGCAGCGCCGCCCTGCGCGTGGCCCGCGAGACCTTCGCGCTGCTCCCCCTCCCGGTGGTCTTCGTGCACGTGGCGGACGTGCGGGTCGACCCCGCGACGGGCCACCCGGGCTTCGTCCCGGTGCTCTCGGTGGCCTTCGACCGCGAGGGCTTCGCGCGGCTCAACCTCGACGGGGTCGACCCCTCGAGCGCCGTCGCGGGCTTCGACCACGCCATGGCCTTCAAGAAGTCCACGGGCTTCGCGGAGATCGTCCCGCTCGACCCGGGCCAGGCCTTCCCCGCGGGCTGACGCCGCGTCGGCGGGCGGTGCTATGAGCGCCGCGTGACCTTCCGCGCGATCGTTCTCCTCGCCCTCGGGCTCGCGATGGACGCCATAGCCGTCGCGGGCGCCGGCGGCATCGCGGCGAAGCGCCTGCGGGCGCGCGACGTCGCCCTGGTGGCAGCCCTCTTCGGCGGCTTCCAGGCCCTCATGCCCGTGATCGGGTGGCTCGTCGGCCGGCGCATCGGCCCCGCCGTCGAGGCCTGGGACCACTGGATCATCTTCGCCCTCCTCGGCGGCATCGGCGCGAAGATGCTCTGGGAGTCCCGCGGCGAGCCCGACGCCGCCGCGGAGGAGACCGCCGGGCGCGGCGTGTTCGACCTGCGGGTGCTGCTAGCGCTCGCGGTCGCGACCAGCATCGACGCGCTCGGCGCCGGGGTCACATTGCCGATGCTCCACGCCCCGCTCGCGCTCTCCGTGGCGACCATCGGTGTCACCACCGCCGTGCTCAGCGCGCTCGGCCTCTACGCCGGGCGCCGCTTCGGGTCCGCGCTCGGGCGCCGCCTCGACGCCTTCGGCGGCGTGGTGCTCATCGCCCTCGGGTGCAAGGTCCTTGTCGAGCACCTGCGCGGGGCGTCGCGACCGGCACCACGGTGCACGCAACCCAGCGCAGCGAAGGTTGGACCCATCTCCCGCCGAGGGAGTCGACGCCCGCCCGCGCTGTCTACGCCCCCACACGGAGGAGCGCATCACGCCTCCGTCGACGCCTCGGCCTCGTCGGCGGTCTGCGCGGCGTCGGGGGGCGGGGCCGCGGGCAGCAGCGCACGGCCGAGCGCGAAGCCCACCAGGGCGGTGGCGCCGCTCGCCGCGAGCACCCCGAGCTTGGCCGCGCCCAGCATGGCCGGCGAGGTGAAGGCGAGCTGCGCGATGAAGAGGGCCATGGTGAAGCCGATGCCAGCGACCACGCCGAGCACCACGAGGTGGCGCGCGGAGAGGCCGCGCGGGAGGGTGGCCACCCCGAGGCGCAGCGCGACGCCACACGCCACGAGCACGCCGAGCGGCTTGCCGACGAGCAGTCCCAGCGCCGCGCCGACGGCGACGGTGGCGCTCGTGCGGTCGAGCGAGAGCCCGCGGAGCGAGACGCCCGCGTTGGCGAGCGCGAAGAGCGGCATGATGATGAAGGCCACCCAGGGGTGCAGCGCCTCGATGAGGCTGGACGCCGGCGACATGGCCTCGCGGCGGGCCGCGTCGACGTGGTGCAGCGTCTCCGCCAGCTCGTGGCGCGAGGGGACCTGGGCGGCGAGGCGGTCGAGCTCGCCGCGGACGCTCTGCGCGAAGCCGTCGGCCCCGAGCCATGCGCGCACGGGCGTGAGCACGCCGACGATGACCCCGGCGATGGTGGGGTGCACCCCGGCGGCGTAGGTTCCGGCCCAGATGACCACCGTGGGGACGACGTAGAGGAGCTTCTGGCGCACGCCGAGCATGCGCATCGCGAAGAGCAGCACGAGCCCGACCCCGGCGGCCAGCACCCCCGAGGCGGCGATGCCCGACGAGTAGAAGATCGCGATGATGAGGATGGCCCCGAGGTCGTCGATGACCGCGAGCGCCAGCAGCAGCACCCGCAGGGCCGCCGGCACGCGACGGCCGAGGAGCGTGAGGACGCCGACGGCGAAGGCGATGTCCGTCGCCATGGGCACCCCCCAGCCGGCGCGGGTGGCCGGGGCGCCCGCGACGAGGAGGTAGAGCAGGGCGGGGGCGACCATGCCGCCGAGGGCCGCGGCCGCGGGGAGCGCCGCGCGGCGCCACTCGGAGAGCTCGCCGTGGTGCGCCTCGCGGCGGATCTCGAGGCCGACGACGAAGAAGAAGATGGCCATGAGGCCGTCGTTGACGAACCACGCCAGCGGGCGCTCGAAGGCCCACCCTCCGAGGCGCACCCCGAGGGGCGTCTCCCAGAGCCGGAAGTAGCCCGCCGACCAGGGCGAGTTCGCCCACGCCAGCGCGACGCCCGCGACCACCAGGAGCAGGATGCCGCTCGCGGCCTCGATCTGGAGGAAGCGCTCCAGCGGCCGGCGCGCAAGGCGCGCGAGGCGCAGCAGCGGGAGCCACGCCTCGGGCGGCGCGGGCGGAATCTCTCCGGGGACGGGCGTATCGGTCGACGGCACGACGGGCTCCCAGCTGGCGCCTTGGCGGCGTCAGCGCGGGGATGGCGGCCCGACCATCCGTTGTCCTGCAGTGCGTGGACTGCACCCTTCGCGGTGTTGGTATGCGTCCGAGTAGCACGGCCCCGCGACCGTCGGCCACGCGATCGACCGACACTACGCTCAGCGCCGCGCGTCGACGTCGAACAGACGTGCCCGCAGCTCGGCCGCCCGCGCCGGGTCGTCGTCGTAGAGGTTGTTCTGCTCGCCCGGGTCGAGCTCCAGGTTGTAGAGCTCCCAGACGCTGCGCGTGGCGTCGAAGGCGATCTTCCACGGAGGGGCCACGAGGGCCATCGAGGTGGGCGCCCCGCCGCCGTACTCCGCCGCGTCGGCGTACACCTCGGCGCGCCAGTCGGGGGGCGCCCCCCCGTGGCGGCCGAGGAGCACCGGCACCAGCGAGCGCGACGGGGTCGACGCGGCGACGGGCTGGCGCGCGAACTCGAGCACCGTGGCGTGCAGGTCGAACAGCGCCGTGAGCGCGCGCCGGTTGCCGGGCGCCACGCCGGGCCCGCGCACCAGCAGCGCCACGCGGATCACCTCCTCGTGGACGTCGTAGTAGTGGAAGCGCGACCCGTGCTCGTTGAAGCCCTCGCCGTGGTCGCTGAAGACGACCACGAGCACCGGGTCGCCGCGGCGCTCGATGCGGTCGGCGGCGTCGAGCAGGCGCGCCGCGAAGGCGTCGGCGCGGGCGATCTCGCCGTCGTATCGGTCGAGCTCGGTGCGCCCGAACTCCTGCGGCCAGTTGTGCTCGCCGTAGGGCGCGTGCGGGTCGATGAGGTGCACCCAGGCGAAGAAGGGCCGGGTGCGCGGGCGCTCGATCCACTCGACGGCGCCGCGCACGATGGGCGCCGCGTCGTCCTTGAATTCCCGCGGGTCCTGCACGACGTCGAAGCCCTGGTAGAAGCCCGGGGTGCCCGAGAAGTACGAGGTGTTGGTGAAGGCCGCCGTGGCGTAGCCCGCGGCCCGAAGCTCCTCGGCGAGGGTGACGTTGTCGTCGGCGACGGCGGGGTAGCGCGGGTCGACCCCGCGGCCCCAGGCGACGTCCCCGGGGTAGCGGCCCGTGAAGGTCGACGCGAAGGAGCGCAGCGAGCCGGGCGCGACGGCGTAGGCGCTGGTGAAGCGCGCGGCCCGCGCCGCGAAGCGCGCCAGGTTGGGCGTGGTGGGACGGTGGTAGCCGTACACCGTGGTGTGGTCGGGGCGCACGGCGTCGATGGACACGAACAACACGCTGGGCGGGCGCTCGGCCACGGTCTCCGCGCCGCGCGCCGGGGCAGCGCGGGCGCTGCGGACGCGGGCAGGGGCGTCGCGGCCCGAGCAGCTCTCGTCGACGCCGTTGCCGGGCGTCTCCGGGGCGCCGGGGTAGATCCGCGGGTTGCGGTCGTCGCAGTCGCCGCCGCCGAAGAGCACCCCGTGGCCGTCGCGGTCGCGGTCGAGCGCGCGCTGCAACGGACCGACGGCGGGGCGCGCGAGCAGGCTGCGGCTGGCGATCGCGATCATCACGGCCTGCCGGCGGCCGAGGCCCCGCGCGGGGACGACGGCGAGCAGGGTGCACGCGACGGCAGCGGCCAGCGCCGCGGAGGGGACGAGGCCGCGGCGGGGCGACGGGCCCGGGCGCCGCGCGCGGACGAGCAGCGCGGCGACGACGGCGAGGTCGGCGGCGAGGAGCGCGCCGGCGAGCGCGAAGGCCCACGGGTCGAGGGCGGCGACGGCGTCGCGGTGGCTCGCGAACACGTGCACGCCGGGGACGGCGGCGGCGAGGGCGGTGAAGGTCGCGACGGAACCGACGCTGGCGAGGCGCCCCGCGCGCCGCAGGAGGGCCGAGAGCGGCCACGACGCGACGACGCCCGCGACGGCGGCGAGCGCGACGCCGCCGGGCACCGCGAGGGCGATGGGCGCGACCATGAGCGCGCGGGAGTGGAAGGTGCGGGTGACGTGCGCCACGACGGCCACGACGCCGCCGACACCCACCGCGAAGCCAGCGATGCCTGCGGAGAGGCCCAGCGCGGCGCGCTCGTCGGGGGCCCACCAGCGGCGCGGACCCGCGAGCAGCCAGGCGCCCATGGCCCGGAGCGCGGGGCGCCGGACGGCGGCGCGGAGGAAGACCTCCTGCGCGGCGGCGACGACGAGCCCGAGGGCCGCGAGCACCCCGGCGCAGTGGACGACGCACCAGGCGAGGAGCGCGGGCGCGCGGGACGGGGCCGGGGTGCGGGCGAAGGCCACGAGGCCGTCGATGGCGCCCGCGAGGGTGAACGCGACGAGCGCGCCCAGCGCGCCGGCGCCGCGGGCGCCGCGGGCGGCGGGCTCGGACGACAGCGGCGGTGGCGCGGGGCGATTCATCCGTGGGCTCGACCTCGCCTCGACGGGACGGCACGGGCCGGTCGGGCGCCTCCTCCCGTACCGCGAATCCAGCGCTGTCTTCTAGCGTGGAATCCTGGCGGGCGCGCCGCCGGTCATGCGCCCGGGTCGCCGCGGCCCGGAGGCGGCAGCGCTCGATGGTGCCGTGCGGCCGCCTCGACGTCCCAGGCCGCGCGGTGGAGTTCTTCTTCCACGTCGATGGTGTTGAGGTGCTGGTCGCGAACCATCGGCGATGGAGCGGGTCATCGAGGCCAGGCCCAGGGTCCCGGCGCCCGCGTAGCAGTCGCCGTCGCGATCGCAGGTGCACCCGCGGTCGCCGGGCCAGCAGTTGCGCACGTGGCCCTCGGCGTTGCGCGGCGCGCCGTTGTCGTCGACGGTCACGGCCTCGCGGCAGGCGCGGACGTTCTGCGAGCCCTCGGCGCGCGCGCGCAGCAGCGCACCCGCCACCACTGCGCCGCCAGCGATCCACCGCCACGCCTTCGAGGTGCCCATCGGGTCTCCATACCCCGCGCGCCCATCGGTACGCAGCGCGGGTTGTGCCCACCCCTGCCCCGCCGCGCGCCCTGCCGGTCTTCTTCGTCTGGGTCGCGCTCGCCGCGGGCTGCGCGTCGACCCCGCGCGCCGCCGGGTGCCGCTCCCGCGCGGGGATGCACTGCCTGACGCCGGTGGAGTGCACCGTCGACCGCCGCAGCGGCTGCGAGGTGTGCCGCTGCGCCGACCCGGGCTTCATCCCGATCGGCGCGCCGGGCGATGGCCCGCGCGGAGGGCTCCGGCGCGCCTCAGGGAGAGCAGGTCGCGAGGGCGGTGCCGCTCAAGAGGTGTTGATCCATGTCGGACCGAGGCAGCGTGGCGCGGCGCGAGCCAGGCAAGGAAGAGCGATGAAACCGCACTCTCTGTGCGGTGAATCGCTCTGACGCCGCATGGCGACGTGCCCCGCCGCGTTGCCGACGGGAGGCATGGATCAACACCTCTTCAGGTCCAGAGGTCGAGCGGCGGGTCGTGGACCACCGCGCGGAGGATGTCCGAGCGCGAGAGGAAGCCCGTCACGGCGCCCGCCTCGTCGACCACCGGCAGGCCCGGAAGCCCCGTGTCGATCAGCGCGCTCGCCACCCGTCGGATGTCCGTCTCGGGCGCGACGCCGGGCACCGGGGTCCACATCACGTCGGCCACCCGCCGCGCCAGGAAAGCCGCCCACACCCGCACGTCGATGCCCGGCGCCGGCAGCCGGTCGGCGCGAAGCAGGTCGGCCCGGGTGAGCAGGCCCACCAGGGCGCCCCGCCCGTCGACCACCGGCGCCTGCCCGAAGCCCCGCGCCGCCAGGAGGCTCCAGGCGTCGAGCACCGAGAGCTCGGCCCGCACCGTCAGCGCCCCGTGGCTCATCAGCTCGGCCACGGTCGTCATCGGGTGCCGCGCCACGGGCGCCGCCGGGCTGCGGGCGTACGCCGCGAGGGCGTTGCGCAGCGGCGCGTCGGGCGCCCGGGGCGACGCCCGGTCGGGGCCCTCGCGCGCGTCGGCGTCGGCTCCGAAGAGGGCGCCCTCCCGCGCGCGCACCACGTCCCGCACCGCCTCGACCCTCCGCAGCTCCTCCAACGGACCCTGGAAGAGCCTCCCCTGGACACCGTGCACGTAGAACATCGTCCACCTCTCCAGCCGGGGATGTCCGCACGACGCTCGCCGGGGCGCAACCGTCTCAGCACGCTCGGTCGCCCACTGTCTTGACAATGGGTGCCGAAGCGCCGCACCAATCGCCATTAGCCCTGTGTTGTCTCCTGCAACCCCCTCTGCCGTTGGTGCGCTCTTCGCGATGGCAATGGTGCTCGTGCCGCGAGCCTCGCACGCTCAGCCCGCGCAGCCGTCCGAGCCCGAGCCGATGCAGCACCACGACATCGCGCTCACGGGGGGCTCCGGGCTCTCCCTCGGCAGCAGCGGCGGGGGCAGCTCGTACGCGACCCGCACGCCGGGCTTCATCGACATCGCCTGGCGTACCTGGCACAGCACCACGCCGCAGTGGGTGACGGGGTTCTCGCTGCGGGCCGAGGTCGACGGGCGCACCAGCGTCGGGGTGGTGCCGCGCTTCGAGTTCTCGCGCACCGTCGGACGGCTCACGCTGCGACCCGGCTTCGCGGCGGTGGTGTTCTTCGCGCCCTTCCAGCTCGGGGGCCCGGAGGCTTCGCTCACCGTCGCGTTTCGCCTCGGGAGCGTGGCGTCGCTCATCGGCGCCCTCGCCGTGGACCTGTTCTTCATCGGCAACGACCTGCCCCCACGGTCGACGGTCTTCTCGGTGAACGGAGCCCTCGGTGTCGCGATCCATCTCTAGCCAGGCCGCCCTCGCCCTGCTCGCCCTGCTGGCCGCCGGCTGTGAGACCGGGCGCTGCGTGCGCCACAGCGACTGCGCCGCGCCCCTCTCCTGCCTCGCGACGAGGTGTGTCATCCCGCCGAGCGACGCGGGCTCCGTCGACGCCGCGGCGTCGGCCGACGCGGGCGCGCGCGACGCCGGGGACGACCGCCCGGCCGACACCGGCGCCACGACCGACGCCGCGGGGCCCGCGACCATGGACGCGACCCCGGACGCCGCGACGGACGCCGCGACGGACGTAGAGTCCGACGCAGCCGGGGACGCCCCGGACGCCGAGTGAGCGCAGGCCGCTCGGGGCGCGAGGATGTCGACCCGGTACGTCAGCCCCGCGTTTGAAACAGGCCTCGGCCCGGTCGGCGGCCCCGCCGAGCTGGAGGTCAACGCCGTGCTGACGACCTCGGGGCGCGTCACGCTGGCCGCCGGGGAGATCACCTACGAGCCGGGCCTCGAGGCGCGCCTCATCGGTCGCGGGCCGCTGGTGATCCCCGTCACAGACGTGACCGCGGTCTCCCGCCGGAACGGCCATCGGCGCGTCGTGCTCCACGTGGGGGAGCAGGAGTTCGTGCTCCGCGGCGTCGGGGCGCAGCGCGTGTGGGTGGCGCTCACCGTCCTGCGCGACGAGCGCCCGGGCGCCCTGCACCAGGCCCCGCTGGTCTTCGAGGAGGAGCCTGGCGGCGACGACGACCGCAACGGCCTCTACGGCATCGGCGCGCGCGGCTACGGCTACGCCGGCCGACTGCCGGTGGGGATCGTGATCAGCTACTGGGAAGATCTCTCCGCGCTGCGCTCAATCCGGTCGGAGGGTGAGCTCGTGGTGCGCGGGGCCGCGGCGCGGAGCATCCACGGCGCCGGCGCCGCCACCTTCGTCGCGGCGCTCATCGACCGCTGGCTGGAGGTCCCTCCCCCGGACGCGACCGGCGACGGGTGGCAGCCGCGGGTCGTCTGGTACGACGGGGGCGAGGCGCTGCTGGGCGCGCTCACCCTCGACGCGTCGGGGTTGGTCTTCACGCCGGTCGGGGGTGCGGCCCGGGTGCTCGCGGCCCGCGGCGGGCGCTCCGTCGCCCGGGTGCGCCCGGCGGACGAGCGCGGCCTCGACCTCGAAGACGACCGTCGCACGTACCGCCTCCGCGCCCTCGACGCCGTGGCCCTCGTGACCTCCCTCACGGCGGTCTTCGTCTCGGCGGGCTGGCGCACCGGCGCATCGACGCTCGCGCACCGGGCCCTCTCCGACGAGCAGATCACCCTGCTCTACGGGCCGTGCTCCAGCGCGACGCTCACCCACCAGGGCGTCCCGGTGGCGCACGCGGGGCGACAGCGCCTCAAGCCCAACGCATACGAGGTCGAGCTCGAGGTGCTCGCCGACCCCTCCGCCCTGCCCCCGGTGCCCTTCCCTTGCGACCTCCAGGTCGCCAACGCGCGCGGCCTCTACGCCGTCCACGGGATCGCGGCGGCCTTCACCCCGCGGCCCTGCCGCGCGGGCGTCGACCCCACCCACGGCACTGCCCTCCTCGCGCTGGTGCGCTTCCGGGCCGAGGTCGTGGCCACCAACCGGCGGGACTTCTTCCGCCTCGCCGTCGACGTGGCGCTCCACCGCGTCGAGCTGCTGGTCGGGGGCGCGCAGCGGGTGCTAACCCAAGGCGTGCACATGGTGAACGTCTCCCGCCGCGGCTGCCGGCTCGCACTGCCGGTGGCGCCCGACCTCGACTCGCCCTGCGTCCTCATGGTCGGCTCCGACGATCACCCGACCGCGGTCTCCGGCCGGGTCGTCAACCTGTCCGTCGTCGACCACCTCACCTGGCAGGTCGGCATCGCCTACACCTCCGAGTCGTACGAGCCCGGCGCGCGGTTGTTCCAGGAGCGACAGACCGCCTTCCTCCGCAAGCGCCACGGCGCCTGACCGCGGGTTGAGGGTCCGTCGCGATCGGAGCGCGGGTCGGCGATGCGCGTCGCGCTCATCGACACCGCGTCGAGCATCCGCGCGACCTCGCTCGACGAGTCGACCTCCTGCGGGGCGGGCGCTGCGATGGCGTCGATGCGCATGGTCGTCGGGACTCCGCTCGCGGCCCCTGCTCAGCCCGGCGTGCCCGGCACCGACGAGACCACCCGCCGGTCGGCCTCACGGAAGGCGTCGATCACGCGCTGGAAGGCCTCGAAGGTGCGCGTCGCTGTCACCATCTCGGTCATCGACGTGACCGTCGTCGCGTTGGAGCCCTCGAGCGAGCCGATCGCGAGGGAGGGGTTGACCGCCAGCGTGGGCTGCGCTCCGCCCGCGGCGACCAGCGTCGCGCCCTCCTGCACCAGCCGCCCGGGCTGGGCGAAGCGCACCAGCCGCAGCCGCCCGACGGGCGCCTGCGCGCTGGGCGTACGCAGCTCGCCCGACGCCGTGAGCGACACGTCGAGGGCGCCCGCGGGCAGCATCATCGGCCCGCCGTTCTCGCCCATCACGGCGTGGCCCTGCGCGTTGCGCACGGCGCCCGTCGGGTCGATCATGAGCGACGCCGCGCGGGTGTAGCGCTCGCCCCGCGGGGTCGACACCGCCAGCCAGGTGTCGTCGGGCAGCGCGGCGTCGAGCGCGCGCCCGGTGGGCCGCAGCGCCCCGGCGCTCTGGTCGATCTCCAGCCGCGCCACGGTCACGCCCGGAGTGCGGCGCGAGTCGGCGCCGCCCGCCGCGGAGAGCACCTGCTGAAACACCGGCTGCACCCGGCGGTAGCCGTCGGTCGAGGCGTTGGCCAGGTTGTTGGCCGTCGACTCGAGCATCGTCGACTGCCCGAGGGCGCCGCTCAGGGCCGCGTAGATCCCGTCGCTCATAGGTTCATTCCCTTCCGATCGCTGCGCGGAGGCGGTGCACCGCCTCGGTGTGGAGCCGAGAGACCATGGACTCGCTGAGGTTGAGCACGGCGCCGATCTCCCGGAGCGTGCACTCCTCCTGGTAGTAGAGCGCGAGCACCGTCTGGAGCCGCACCGGCAGCGTGGTGACGGCCTCCGCGAGGGCATCGGCGAGCTCGCGCTGCCCGAGCGCCTCGTCCGCCGGCTCGACCCCGGCGTCGACCTTGTCGTGGTCGAAGTCGAAGAGCTCGAGGCGGGTCATGCCGGCGTCGGCGATGCGCGTGAGATGCTCGCCGTAGGTCGCCTCGGTCATGCCGAGCGAGCGGGCGATCTCGGCGTCGCTGGGCGCCCGCCCGAGCGCCTGGCCCAGGGTCTTGATGGTGCGCGCGAGGTCGCGCGACGCCCGGCGCATGTGCTTGGAGGTCGTGTCGAGGCTGCGGAGGTAGTCGAGCATCGCGCCGCGGATGCGGTACGACGCGTAGGCCTCGAACTCCTCGGCGACCATGTCGGGGCCCGCGCGGTGGTAGGCCTCCATGAGCCCCAGCCAGCCGCAGCTCACCAGGTCTGCCACCGCGATGTGCCGCGGCACCCGCCGCGCGGCCCGCATCGCGATGCGCCGCACGATGGGCAGGAAGCGCTCGTACTGCTGCTTGTCGAGCGAGCGGCGAGCGTCGCCCTCCACCACGCCCAGCGCGGGGACGTTCACGGCGCCGATCCCCGGGACCCGGCCCGCGGCACGAGCTGGTCGAGAATGGCCGCGAGGGTCGCCTGCGCGATGTGCTCGGGCACCTCCTGCCCCGCGCAGAGCACCGACACCGGCAGCCCGGAGGCCGTCGAGCCGTGCAGCAGCCCCGACGGGGCGGTGGTCTCGTCGAGCTTGGTGACCACCAGGGCCGTCGGGTCGAGCGCCGAGAAGGTCTTCACCACCGCCGCGGCGTCCTGGGCACGGAGAGCAGCGGGGAGGCAGAGCAGCACGTGGCGGGCGAAGGCCCGGTCGCCAAAGGACTTCGCGGCGAGCAGCGACTCGGCCGCGTCGGCCTGCGGTTGGCGGCCCGCCGTGTCCACGAAGACCAGGTCGGTGGTGGCCTCGTCGAGGCAGCGCGCCAGCTCGTCGGGCGAGGTCGCCGAGGCGAACTCCGCGTCGAGCAGCGAGGCGTAGCGCTGGAGCTGCTCGACCGCCCCCACCCGGAAGCCGTCGCAGGTGATGAGGGTCACCGAGCGCCGGTCGAGGATCGCGTGCGCAGCGAGCTTGGCGATGGTGGTGGTCTTGCCGACGCCCGTCGGGCCCGTCAGCGCGATGACCGCCCTCCCCTCGGTGGCCAGCGGCCAGGCCGACACCTTCACCACCTCGGACAGCGCGTCGCGCATGCGCTCGGCCAGCGCCAGTCCGTCATCGGGCCCCTTGAGCCAGCGCGACACCCCGGCCGCGGCGGTGCCCTCGATGCCCAGCCGGCGCAGCATCGCCGCCGCCTCGTCGCCGAGGCGCAGCGCGGGCGTGGCGTCTTCGATGGCGACGCGCAGGGCGGCCAGCTCGGCCAGGATGTCGGGCGACCCGCGGTCGGACTGGAGCCCGCCGGTCTTGAGCGCGCGCAGCTCGGAGCGCAGCTCGTTGCGCAGGGTGGCGACGGAGCTCGGGGCGTCGCCCCGACGGTCGGCCGCGTAGGCCTCGTGGGCGAAGAGCTGCGTCGAGGCGCGCGAGGGCGGCGGCGGGGGCACCGACGGGGGCGCCGGGGCCTCGGGCTCGGCCGCGGCGGCGACCACCTCGATCTCCGTGGTGCCCAGCATCCCCGCGAGGCCGGGCCGGCGGACCTCCCGGGTCGTCAGGAGCACGGCGCCGCTGCCGAACACCTGCTCGGCCGCCTGGCGGGCCTGACCCAGCGTGCGCCCGCGGAACACCTGGCGTCTCATTATCTCGCTCACAGCCTCAGCGCGCTTCCAGTGCATGGGACGGGCCGAGGCGCTCGATCACCCGGAGGGGCGCGCTGGGCTCGATCTCGCGAAAGGACACGATGGCCAGCTGCGGGAGCTTCCACTCGAAGATGGCCCGGACGTAGCGGCGCAGGTCGGGCGGCGCCACGAGCAGGGGCGTCACCTGTTGGGCGTTGAAGGTCCCCATGGCGCGCTCGGCCGAGGCGACCACCGATCGAAGGAGGGTTGGGTCGAGGGCGCCGCCCGTTCCCGCCGCGATGTCCCGGAGCGAGCGCCGGAGGATGTCCTCGAGGGCCGGGTCGAGTGTCATGGCGGCGACGCTGCTGTCGCCCCCCTTGAAGCGCGACGTGATCTGCGGCGCCAGGCGCTCGCGCACCATCTCCGTCAGCTGCTCGACGTCCTTGGTCTGCGCGGTGAACTCCGCCAGGGACTCCAGGATGGTGCGCATGTCCCGGATGGAGACCGACTCCCGCACCATGTTGCGCAGCACCCGCAGCAGGTCGCCCAGGGGGATGAGCCCCGGCACCACGTCGTCGACCAGCTTCGGCGCCGTGCGCGCGAGCACCTCCAGCAGGTGCTGCACCTCCTGGCGCCCGAGCAGCCGGTGGGCGTGGGTGCGCAGCAGCTCCCCGAGGTGCGTCGCCAGGATCGTCGCGTGGTCGACCACCGTGTACCCGAGGGCCTCGGCGAGCTCCTTGTCGCGCTGGGCGATCCACCACGCGGGCATGTTGAAGGTCGGGTCGGTGGTGCGCTCGCCGTCGAGGGCGGGGGACATCCCGCTGGGGTCGACCGCGAGCAGCCGGCCCGCGCGGCAGAGCCCGCGGCCGATCTCGTTGCCCAGGATGAGCACCCGGTACCCGCCCGGCTGGAGCGACAGGTTGTCGCCGACGTGCACCGGCGGCATGACCAGCCCGAGTTCGCGGGCGAGCTGCTGCCGCAGGGCGGCCACGCGGTCGAGGAGGGTGCCGCCGCGGGCGGTGTCCACGACCCCGACGAGCTCGTAGCCCACCTCGAGGGTGAGGGTCTCCAGCCCGAGGGCCGAGTCGACCTCCTCGGAGGGAGAGCGCCTGCGATCGGCATCGGCGGCACCGGCCATCAGGGCGTCGGCGGCCTGGGCCTTCCGGGTGCGGGAGCGCGACGCCAGGATCAGCCCGCCCGCCATCAGGAGACACGGAAACGCCGGCATTCCAGGGACCAGCGCCAGGACCGTCATGATTCCGGCGGTCATGAGCACCGGGCGCGGGCGCCCGAGGAGCTGGTCGCTGAAGGCCCGGCCAATCGGCTCGCGGGTGGCGCTGCGGGTCACCACGATGCCCGCCGCGGCGGAGATGAGCAGCGCGGGGATCTGCGTGGAGAGCGCGTCGCCCACGCTCAAGACAGAGAAGGTCTCACCGGCCTGCGCGAGGTCCATGCCCGACGAGAGGCCCATGATGAGGCCGCCGACGAGGTTGATGGCCGTGATGAGCAGGCCCGCGATGGCGTCGCCGTGGACGAACTTGCTGGCGCCGTCCATGGCGCCGAAGAAGTCGGCCTCGCGCTCGAGCACCTTGCGGCGCTTGCGGGCCCCGTCGGCGTCGACGGCCCCGGAGGCCAGGTCGGCGTCGATGGCCATCTGCTTGCCGGGCATGGCGTCGAGGGTGAAGCGGGCGGCCACCTCGGCCACGCGCCCGGCGCCCTTGGTGATCACCACGAAGTTGATCACCGCCAGGATGAGGAAGACCACGAGACCGACGAGCACGTTGCCCTCGACCACGAAGCGCCCGAAGGCCTCGACCACGTGCCCGGCCGCGCTCGGCCCCTCGGCGCCGTGCAGCAGGATGCGCCGGGTGGTGGCCACGTTGAGGCTGAGCCGCAGGAGCGTGGCGATGAGCACGAAGGCCGGAAAGGCGCTGAACTCCAAGGCCTCTTCGATGAAGAGGGCCGTGAGGAAGACCCCCACCGCGAGGGCCACGGAGAAGGACAGCAGCACGTCGAGCAGGGGCGCCGGCACCGGCAGCACCATCATCAGGACGATCCCGATGATGCCGAGCGGGACCACCATGTCCCAGCGGTCGCTGCTCGGGGTGGAGGCCTCGGTGCTCATGGGCGGGCGCTACGCACACGCCGGGCCGACGGCCGCACCCGGTAGACCCAGGCCAGCACCCGGGCCACCGCCGCGAAGTGCTTCCCGGGGACCATCTGTCCGATCTGCACCTCGGCGTCGAGGGCGCGGGCCAGCTTGCGGTTCTCCAGGATGGGCACCCCGTGCCGCCGGGCCTCGGTGCGGATCTGCAGCGCCAGCGCGTCGTGCCCCTTGGCCACCACCACCGGCGCGGCGTCGCCCGCGGCGTAGCGCAGCGCCACCGCGACGTGCGTCGGGTTGGTCACCACCACGTCGGCCTGCTTCACGTTGGCCAGCGAGCGCTTGCGGGCGAGCGCCCGGGCGCGGGCCTTCATGCGCCCCTTGGCCTGCGGGTCGCCCTCCTGCGAGCGGTTCTCGTCCATCACCTCGCGGCGCGTCATCTTCATGTCGCGCTCGAGCTTCCACCAGCTCCAGCCGTAGTCGACGGCGGCCACCAGCGCGAGCGCTAGCAGGGCGTGCAGAATCACCCGCACGATCACCTCCGTACCCCGCGCCATGGCGGCGTCGGCCGGGAGGCGCGACAGCCCGACCAGGGAGGGCAGGTCGCGCTCGAGGGCCCGCCACGCGACCCAGCCCACGACTCCGACGCGCAGCAGCCCGAGGGCCACCTCGGTCGCACCCTGCTTGAACGAGAACAGCCGCTTCACTCCTTCGATGGGGTCGAGCCGCTCCAGCTTGAAGCCCAGGTGGTCGGCGCTCACCTCCAGGCCCGTCTGTGCGAAGCCCACCGCAACCGCCGCCGCCGCCGCCGCGAGCACCGCCGGACCCGCGAGGGACAGCATCAATTCCCCGACCAGCGCGAGGGTGCGGTTGACGCCCACCCGGTCGAGCGCCCCGAGGTCGCCGTGGCAGCCGGCGAAGAGCAGCCCCGCCGCGCGGGCCATGACGGGGCGCGACCCGAGGAGCACCGCCAGGACGGCGACGGAGGCCGCCACCCCGCCGGCGTCGCGCGCCCGGGGGTAGCGGCCGTCCTTGCGAAACTGCTCCCGCCGTTGGGGTGTGGGGTCGAACTCCCGCTCGCCCTGGTCGGCTTCGCCCACCGCGGCATTCCCCCCGTCAGCTGGCCAGCGCCCCGAGCAGCTGCTCGATGCGCAGGGAGAGGGTGAAGAAGTGCTGCGCGAGGCCCGCGATGATGTCCCGCAGCGAGGCCATCAGCACCGCGGCACCCGCGGCCACGATGATGCCGATGCCCACGTTGAAAATCTGCAGCGCCGGGGCGGCGCGGGCGATGAGCGCCAGGGTGACCTGCGTGACCAGGGCCACGGCGACGACCGGGAGCGCCTGCTTCACCCCCACCAGCGTGGCCTCGGCCGCGAGGTCGACGAAGACCCCGGCGGAGGCGTCGAAGGCCACCGGGGCCCCGACCGGCAGGGCGCGAAACGACTCCATCAGCCAGAGGATGGCCACGCGGTGCGCGCCCACGGAGAAGGCCACCATCACGCCGAGGAGCGAGATGGCCAGCGCGAGGGGCGCCTCCTGGGACTGCACCGTCGGGTTGAACACCGACGGCGACGAGAGCGCAGTGGCGAGGGAGACCGACTGCGCGAGCACGTCGGCGGCCGCGAGCACGAAGCGGAAGGCCGCGCCCAGGAGCAGCCCGATGGCGAGCTCGGAGGCGGCGTGGCCGAAGAGGTGGAGGCCCAGGTGGCCGACGGCGGCGGTGGGCGCGGGGGCGCAGGCGCTGGCCACCCAGGCGAGCATGAGCGCGAGGCCGACCCGCTGGGTGGGCCCGGTGTAGGGCCCCGGGAAGGGCGAGGTAACCACGAAGCCCGAGGTGCGGGAGAACGCCAGAGCGCCGGCCAGGCCCTGGGCCATCAGCTCCTGCGAGAGGTTCATCCCCGGACGACGTGCTCGATGGCCTGGAGGCTCGCGCGGGTGTACTGCACCGCGAAGCCCGCGAGGGTGGGGCCGAGCAGCAGCAGGGTGGCCGCGAGGGCGGCGGTCTTCACCACGAAGCTCACGCTGCTCTCGTTGAGCTGCGTGGCGGCCTGGGCGACGCCCACCACGAGGCCCGCCGCGAGGGCGATGAGCAGCAGCGGCCCGCCGACCCGCGCGCAGGTCACGAAGAGCCCGAGCAAGAGGGCAAGCGCGCTGTCGGTGGTCACGCGAAGCTCCGGAGAAGCGAGCCGACCAGGAGGTGCCAGCCGTCGGCGACGACGAAGAGCAACAGCTTGATGGGGAGACTGAGCGTCGAGGGCGGAACCATCATCATGCCCATGGACATCAGCAGCGCCGACACCACGAGGTCGATGACCAGGAAGGGCAGCAGCACCATCACGCCCATCTGGAAGGCCGTGGTGAGCTCGCTCACCACGAAGGCCGGGGCGGCGATGCGCAGCGGCACCTCCTCCTCGGTCTGCGGCAGCGGCTGGCGGGCGGCCTCGTAGAAGAGGGCGAGGTCGCTCTCGCGGGTCTGCCGGAGCATGAAGCTGCGCAGCGGCGTGGTGGCCGCCGCGACGGCCTGCTCGGCGGTGATGCGCCCCGCGGAGTACGGCTCCCAGGCGTCGCGGGCGATGGCCGTGGTGACCGGCGCCATGGTGAAGGCCGAGAGGAAGAGCGCGAGGCCGACGATCACCTGCGTGGGCGGCGACTGCTGGGTGCCGATGCCGTGGCGCACGAAGCCGAGCACCACCACGACGCGGGTGAACGACGTCATCGTGAGCACGACGGCGGGCAGCAGCGAGAGCAGCGTCAGGAGCGCGAGGATCTTGAGCTGCGGCGTGAGCCCCGGGTCGGTGAGCAAGGTGCCGGCGGCGGGCGCCGGGTCGGCGAGGGCGAGCGCAGGGGCGAGCGAGGCGGCCGCCGCCGCCGTCGCGAGGGCGAAGAGGCGGCGGAGGGAGATCACCGATACGCCCTGAGCGCGAGGAGGCCGGCGACCTGGCCCTCCGGGGCGGACGACCTGCGCGACGCCGCATCGGGGCGCAGGCCCTGGGTGTTGAACGTGGGGCGCGACGCCTCCCGCGGCCGCTCGGGCAGCGAATCGCGCGCGCGGTCCCGGGGGTCGAGCGGGGCCTTCTCGCGGGTGCGCGAGCGGGCGGCGGCGAACATCGACTCGAAGCCCGCAGTCTTGTCAGGGTCACCCGGCAGCGTGGCCTCGGCGCCGTCGATGGCGGCGAGGTACTGCACCGACCCGCTGGTGACGCCGAGGAGCATGCGCTGCCCGCCGACGTCGACCACGAGCAGCTCGGAGCGGCCGCCGAGGGAGGCGCGGGTCACCACCTGGATTTCGCAGCCCGTGGCGAGGGTCGAGACCGGGACGCGGCGCTTCCAGAGCATGAACGCCACGCCGAGGCCCGCGAAGCCCAGCAGCAACTTCCAGCCGCCGCCCTCGTAGCCGCGCTCGGCGGCCATCACCAGGGGACGGCGCGGGCGCACCGGGAGGGGCGTCGCCGTGACGAGCGCCGGCGGAATGGGCGCGGCCGCAGGCGCCGCGACGACCGCGGTGGCGACCTCCGGGCGAGCGATGACGGACGAAGGCGACGGGGCAGCGACCGGCGCGGGCGCCGTGGTCCGGGCGGCGACGGGCGCGACGGGCGCGACGGGCGCGACCCCGGCGGCGATGGGGGCGATGGGGGCGATGACCGGGGCGCGCGCGGGCGCGGCGGCGGCGGCCGGCGCGGCCACCGGGGCGGGCGCGTCCACCGCGGGGGTGCTGTGATGGGCGTGGCTCCGATGGTGGTGGTGTTGGTGGTAGCGCCGGGCAACCTGGGTGTAGTCGGTCGCGGCGTCGACCACCTGGGCCTCGACGGGGGCGGCCGTCAAGGCGCCAACCAGGGCCGTCAAGGCCATGGCGCTCAGGATGCGAGCGTTGGAATTCACGGTCGGCCTCCGGGGTCGGTGGAGATGAGTTCGGTGATGCGCACACCGTAGTGGTCGCCGACGACGACGGCCTCGCCGCGGCCCAGGAGCCGACCGTTGACGTAGAGGTCGAGGGGCTCGCCGGCGGCCTTGGAGAGCGAGAGGGTCTGGCCGGGCGTGAGCTTGAGCACGTCGGCGATGCGCATGAGGCGGCGCCCGATCTCGACGGTGATCTCGACCTCGACGTCGCGCAGCAGGTGATAGGCGGGAGGGGCGTCGGCCGGGGTCGCCGCGCCCTCGAAGGGGAGCCCCGTCTCGGGGTTGATGGCAGGTACCTGGAGGCTCATGGCGCGCGGTGGATCTCCCCTCCAGGCGACACGTTCGCCCGGAGCACCAAGGGCTCAATCAACCTTCGTGCCTGTCACTCGATGCGGACGGCGATGCACCCCGCGACGGTGGTCGGACGTCCGCGAAACATGGGCTTCTCGTCGATGCGCACGCTCACCGGGTCGCTCACCGGGACGCCCAGCGGCAGGGTGTCGCCGACCTTCAGCGCGAGCACCACGTCGAGGCGGGTGGGCACCCGGGCCAGCTCGACCACGAGCTCGAGCTCGACGCCGTCGAGGGCGCGCAGCACGTGGTGGTTGTAGGTCTCCGGCGGCGGGAGCGCGGCGGTGGCAGTGGGCCCCGGGCCTAGCAGGGCGTTCTTGGGGAGCACCAGCAGGATGCGCCCGAGGTCGGCGCCCAGCATGAAGGCGCAGACGATGGAGGTGCCGTCGCTGCCATTGGGGTCGGGGCGGTCGGAGGCGAGCGCGATGTTCACCCCGACGCGGGACGACAGCACCTCGCCGACGGCCCGCGCGATGCCCTCGACGGTGCGCCCCACGAGGGCGCGCTGCGGGGCCGTGAGGCCGACGGCGTCGAGCGCGGGCAGCGCGCGGCCGTCGCCGCCGAGCACCCCGTCGAGCAGCAGGCGCAGGGCGTTGGTGTCGAGCACCAGGGCGCCGGGCGCGGCCCCGGGCTCGACCGTGAGCGGTGCGACGTGGAAGGGCCGCGAGAGGTCGCGCAGGGCGTCGCTCATCGGGAGCGCGCGGGCCCAGCCGAGGGTGATGGGCACCTCGCGGCGCGCGAGGAAGGGCAGCGCGCGGCGCAGGGCCGTAGCGAGGCGGGGGCTCTCGCCCTCGAGCAGGGAGACCGCGCGGCGGAAGCCATGGCCCTCCAGCGCAAAGCGGAGCGGGCCGGTGGCGACGGGCTCCTCGTTGCTCATTGGACGACGAGGTCGGTGATGAGCACCCGCGCGATGCCCTGCACCCCGGTCTCCTGGAGGCGCGCCTGGAGCTGCGAGCGCAGCCGGTCGGTCTGCGCCGGGTCCGAGGCCGCCTCGTAGGTGACCGCGCGGAGCAGCGAGAGGGTCGCGTCGCGGATGCGCGCGACGTAGGGCCGGACGTCCTCCTCGCGGGTGGTGGGCGCGAACTCCAGCGCGATGGTGGCGCGCATCGCGTGGAAGGAGTGCTGCGCGTCGATGGTCATCACCACGAAGGGATCGAGCGCGAGGGTGAAGCCCGGCGGCGCGGTGGGCGCGGGCGCGGCGTGTGCGGCGTGTGCGGCGGCCGGCGCTGTCCGCGGAGCGTGGTTGGCTCGCTTGCTCACGTAGAGCGCGGCTCCGCCGGCGGCCCCGGCAGCCACGACCGCGGTGAGGATGAGGACCACCACGCTGACGCCCTTGGTGGGCGGAGCGGCGTCGTCGCCCTTGCGGGCCTTGGAGTCGGTCTTGTCGTCGCTCATGGGGTGTACGGGGATCTATTGGCTCATCGGCTGATGTTCATCAGCTCCTGGAGCATCTGGTCGGCGGTGGTGATGGTCTTGGAGTTGGCCTGGAAGGCCCGCTGGTGCGCGATGAGGTCCACGAACTGCTCGGTGACCTCGACGTTGCTCTGCTCGAGCGAGCCCGCCACGATCGAGCCGCGGCCGCCGGTGCCCGCGGAGCCGACCGCGGGCTCGCCGGAGTCCCGCGTGGCGGTCCAGAGGTTGTGGCCCGCGCGGTCGAGGCCGTCGTTGGAGCGGAACTTCGCCACCGCCAGGCGCCCGATGGCGATGGTCTCGCCGTTGGTGAAGATCCCGTTGACGGTGCCATCGCCGTCGATGCGCACGGCGTTGAGGTCCCCGGGCGCGTAGCCGTCCTGGCTCTGCGCGCCGACGCTGCTGGGCGAGCCGAACTGCGTGACGCCATCGAGCCCGGTGCCGCCCGCCGCGATGGAGGTGCCGAAGTTGTACGCCAGCGGCTGCGCGGGGACGGCGCCGACGAAGTTCACCGTGCCGCCCGCCGTCACGGTGTTGCTCTGGAGCGCACCGCTGGGCGTGAAGGCCAGCGTGCCGGCCGCGATCTCGGTGTTGCGCCCGGCGACCCCGCCCGTGAGCTCTCCGCCGTTGGCGAGCGCGTGGTACTCCCAGGTGTTGGCTGCCGTTCGGCGGTAGTAGACGCTGACGGTGTGGGGCGTGCCGAGCGAGTCGTACACCGTCATGGCGGTGGAGAAGTTCGACGTCGGGCCCGGGTTGAGGGGGTCGAAGGCCGCGGCCGGCGTGGCGGCGGTCGAGTCGAGGTTGGCGGTGACGTCGAGCCGCGTCGTGGCCCGCGGCGGCAGGGTGGTGGTGGGCACCTCGATGGGGCCGAGCAGCGACGAGAAGGTGCCGTCGGGGTTGGCGCGGTAGCCCTGGAGCGCGAGCCCCTGCGGGTTTACGAGCGTGCCGTCGTTGCGTACCGTGGTCTGCCCGGCGCGCGTGTAGAAGCTCCCCTCCACGCCGCCCACCGAGCCCCGCACGATGAAGAACCCGTCGCCCGAGAGCGCGACGTCGGTCGGCACGTCGGTGTTGAGCAGCGTGCCCTGCGCGAAGATTTGCTGGGTGCGCGCCATGCGCACGCCGAAGCCCGGCGCGTTGCCGCCGCCCACCGCGCCGCCGAGCACGTCCTCGAAGATGGCGCGCGACTGCTTGAAGCCCACGGTGTTGAGGTTGGCGACGTTGTCGCCGACGACCCCGAGCGCGCGGCCCTCGGTGATGAGTCCGGAGACGCCGGTGTTCAAGGCGTTACGAAGGGTCATGTCGTTGGCTCCAGTGCGGTAACGGTGGGGGGCGAAGGGCTCAGGGGGTGCGCGGCGCGGCGCGGCTGATGTTGACGAGGTCGGAGATCGGGGCCGAGGCGCCGGAGTCGAGGGTGAGCTCGGGGTAGCCCTGATCGAAGGAGACGCGGGTGACCGTGCCCGTCACGTCGTGGGTGACCGCCACCTCGCGGTCGTCGACCGTCATGGCCGTGACCGTCAGGCTGTAGGTGCCGCGCGGGACCGTCTGGCCCTGGTCGTCGCGCCCGTCCCAGCGCACCGCGAGGGCGCCGGCCTGGCGGGCGCCGATGTCCATCGTGCGCACCACCCGGCCGTTGGCGTCGCGCAGCGTGGCCGTCACGCGACCTGCGGCGGCCCCGAGCTGGACGTTGGACGTCGTGGCGGCGGCGCCGTCGAAGGCGACGCCGTGGCCGCGGATGGTGACCGTCTGCCCGACGAGGCCCGCGGCCTCGTTGTTGGAGAGCCCGCGCACCTGCGTGGAGATCACGTTGAGCTGGTTGGACTGCGTGATCGACTGCTCGACGAGCGCGAACTGCGACAGCTGCGTGACGAACTCCGTTCCCTCCGTCGGCTGCAGCGGATCCTGGTGCGAGAGCTGCGCGACGAGCAGCTTCAGGAAGCCGTCGCGGTCCATGGTGGGCGAGGCAGGCGCGGCCGCCCGGGCTGCTTCGTTGGTCCTGTTGAGCGCGCTGATCGGGTTGGGCATGACGGTATGTCTCAGAGCACGATCCGGACCCGACCCGCAGGCACCGCCGCCCTGGGCCGGGCCGCGGTCGCCATCTCGTCCGTGGTGCTGCCGGGGGGGTCCCAGTCGCGCTCGGACGGCGGCGCGTGGGGGTCGGCCTGCGACCAGCTCCCAGCGCTCCCGAAGCTCAGGGTCGACAGGGGGATGTCGGCCGCGATCACGTCGGCGGCGATCTCCCCTGCGCTGGCGTGGAGCAGCCGGGCCGTCGCGGCCTGCGCGGCGTGCACCTCCACCGCGACGGCGGCGTCGGCGGTGCGGGCGCTCACCGCGACCCGCCCCAGCCCCGGGAGCACCACCTCGCCGCTGGCCGACTCCTGCATCACCCGCTGGTTGATCGACGAGCGCAGCGCGTCCTGGAGGCGGGCGCGCAGCGGGTCGCCCCCCTCGAGCGGCGCGCCGGGCGCCGAGGCCTTGACGGGCGTCAGGCCGTTGTCGCTCTGGCGCTGGGACACCGTGGGCAGTGCGCCCGGCACCGTGGGCAGCGCGCTCGCGGCTGGCGTCTTGGCTCCGGCCCGAGGTCCGGGCAGCGCGGGCTCCCCGGTGGCGGCCTTCGGGCCCGGAGCATTCGCGGCCTGCGCAGCAGACGCTCCGGCCTGCGTCACCACGGTCTCGACCGCAGCTTGCGCGGCAGCGCTGGCCACGGCCTCCGTCGGCGCCCGGGCCGCACTCGCGGCGGCCTCGGGCGCGACCCCCTTCGCCGGGGCGGCGCCGTCGACCAGCGGCAGTGGATCGCCCGCGCGTACCTTCGCGGCGACCTCGGGCTCGCGCGTCGACCGGTCCGGGGCGGCCTTCCCGACTGCTCCCGACGCCGGGGCGCTCGGGCTCGCCGTCGACCCGCTCGACCCGCTCGACCCGCTCGACCCGCTCGATCCCGTGGAGCCCGTGGACCTGCCCGAGGCGTCGGTGCCCTCGCGACCCTCGGCGGGCGCGGCGCCGGGGCGCTCGCCGCCCTTCACCCCGGACCGTCCGGGCTCACGATCGAGCTTCACCGGGGCCGAGTCCGCCGGGGCCGGCGGCGGGGCCAACCCCCCGACCGCCACCGACGCCGCGGCCGCGAGGGCCGGGCGCTCGACCCAGTGGTCGCGCTCGACGCCGCGGTCACGGTCACGGTCGCGCTCGTCGCGGGCCCGCCGCGCGCTCGCCTGCGCGGGCTCCTGCTCGGGCTCGTCGGGCACGCTGAACACGGCCTCGCCCGACGCGCCCGCTGCGCGCATCGCCTCCAGGCGCGCACTCACCAGATCCAGCTCGGCTCCCTGCGTGATCCTCATCCGTGCCTCCTCACCGTGCGTGCCGCGACCTCGTCGGCCGCGACCCGCTCCAACCGCATCGCCGCTGCGCGCACCGTGGCCGCCAGGCCGTCGCGCCACACCTCGATCTTGCGCAGCTCCGACCGCGCGACGACCAGCGCCGCCCGCTGCCGCTCGGCCTCTGCCCGCGCCGCCACCGCCTGCGCCGCCGCCCGGTCGGCCCGCTGCCGCAGGGCGCCCAGCCACGCGCTGAGCTCGGCCAGGTCGACGCTCGACGTGCGCGCCTCGGGGCTCGTGCCGGCCGCCTCGCTCCACGCGTCGGCAGCCCGCTGCGCGGCCTCCTCGGCGTCCTGCGCGCGCCGCGTCGCCGCCGCGCTCTCCGTCTGCACAAGCTCCACCGCGCGCTGGCGCAGCTCGACGAGCATCCCCGCCCGCTGCAGCCGATCGGCGCTCACCGCGCCACCCCGGCGGTGAGGCGCAGTGCGTTGAGGGCCTCGGCGCGCGGCACGCCCTCGATGAGCGGCTGCCGGATGAGCGCCTCGATGCGCGGCAGGGCAGCGCGGGCGCGGTCGACGCGCGGGTCCGAGCCCGCCACGTACGCGCCGATCTGGATGAGGTCGGCGGCGTCTTCGTAGGTGCCCATCATCTCGCGCACCCGGGCGATCTCGTCGAGGTGCCCTTGGGGGCAGAGGTCCTGCGCGAGGCGCGACACGCTCCGCAGCACGTCGATGGCGGGAAAGAGCCCCTTGTCCGCGAGCTTGCGGGTCAGCACGATGTGCCCGTCGAGCACCCCGCGCACCGCGTCCGCGATGGGGTCGTTGAGGTCGTCGCCCTCGACCAGCACCGTGTACACCGCCGTGATCGACCCGGGGCCCTCGCAGGTGCCGGCGCGCTCCATCAGCGAGGGAAGCGACGCGAAGACCGTGGGCGTGTAGCCCTTGGTGAGCGGCGGCTCGCCCGCGGCCAGGGTCGCCTCGCGCAGCGCCATCGCGTAGCGGGTGACCGAGTCCATCACCAGCAGCACCCGCTTGCCCTGCGCGCGAAAATGCTCGGCCAACGTGGTGGCGTAGAGGGCCCCGCGGGCGCGCACCAGCGGCGGCTCGTCGCTCGTCGCGGCCACCACCACCGAGCGCGCGAGTCCCTCGTCGCCCAGCACCTGCCGAACGAAGTCGCCCACCTCGCGGCCGCGCTCGCCGATGAGCCCCACGACGATCACGTCCGCCGAGGCGTGCCGGCAGAGCATCCCCAGCAGGGTGCTCTTGCCCACGCCGGTGCCCGCGAAGAGGCCCACCCGCTGCCCGAGCCCCAGCGGCAGGAGAGCGTCGAGGGCCCGCACCCCCGTGGCGAGCGGCTCGGTGATCGCCCGCCGGGAGAGCGCCGCCGGCGGGGCGGCCCGTACTGGCGCGCGCTCCGTCGGGCCGAGCAGCTCGGAGTCCGTGGGCACCCCGAACGCGTCGACCACGTGGCCCAGCAGCGCGTCGCCGACCGGCGCGAGCGCCCCGTCCGCCCGCGGGCGCACCCGCATACCCGGCGCGATGCCCGCGGTGTCGCCGAGCGGGGCCGTGAGCAGGCGCCCATCGCGGAAGCCCAGGACCTCCAGCCGCAGGGTGCGCGGGCCCAGGTCGAGCTCCAGCTGCGCCCCCACCGGCGCCGTCAGCCCCTCCACGCCGACAATCACCCCGACCACGTCGCGCACCCTGCCCTCCACCACGAAGGGTCGCGCCGCCTGGGCGCGCTCGACGTAGCGCGACAGGTCGACCCCGCGCGAGGCGCTCACGTCACGTCCGCGAAGAGGTCGGCGGCCACCGCGGCGAGGCGCCCCGGGGCGCTGACGTCGATCGTCGAGGCCCCCGCGCGCACTGCCACGGCGCCGGGCGGGAGCGAGGGGTCGACGGTGATGGCGTGGTCGCTGCCCAGCGACTGGGCCCAGGCCTCCGCGGGCACCCTCGCGGCCACGTCGGGCGCCACGACCACCGCCGCGCCCTCGCGGCCCTCGAGCGCGGCCACCGCCTCGCGAGCCCAGGCCGCCAGCAGCGCCGGGTCGACGCGCACCTCGCGACTGACGACGCGCGCAGCCACCGCGCAGGCGAGGCGCACCAGCTCGGGCTCGCTGGCGGCCAGCACGCGCCCGCGCAGGGTCTCCATCTCGCGGGTGAGCTCGGCGTGCTCGGCGGCGAGGGCCGCGTGCTCGGCGGCGAGGGCCGCGTGCTCGGCGGCGAGGGCCGCGCGCTCGGCGGCAATGGCCGCGTGCTCGGCGCGCAGCGCGAGGTGCTCGGCCAGCGGAACCACCGGCGCCGGTTCGTCCGCCACGGCCGCGTCGTCGCCCGGCTCGGCCAGGCCCGCGGGCGCATCGTCGCCCACCGTAGAGGGCACCATCCAGGGCGGCACCGACGGGCGCGGCGTCTCGTCGGCGCGCACGCACCACGGGGCCAAGACGGGCGGATCGTCGGGTCCGAGCACGGGGCTACGACTCCTCGCGGCCCAGGTCGATGCGACCCTCGGCGGCCAACCGGAGGGCGACCTCGACGAGCTCGCGGCGGGCAGCCTCGATGTCGGCGCGGCGCACCTTGCCGAGCACCTCGAGGTCGTCGCGGGCGAGCTCGGCGGCGCGCTCGGAGAGGCCGGCGAAGATCGCCTCGGTGACCTCCGGGGAGGCGCCCTTGAGGGCGATGACGAGGCGCTCGGAGGGCAGCTCGATCAGGATCTCGCGCATGGCGCGGGCGTCGATGCGCCGCAGGTCGTCGAAGGTGAACATCGCCTGGCGCACGCGGCCGGCGAGGGCGGCGTCGGCGACGTCGAAGTCCTTGAGGATGTTGGTCGCCGAGGGGCCAATGGCGTTGAGCATGGCGGCCGCGCGGGCCACGCCGTCGACCGACACGAGGGTGTTGGCGTCGGCGGTGGGGAGCTCTTCGACCAAAGCGACCGCCACATCTTCGAGCACCTTGGCGGGCAGCTCCGTCAATCGGCTGACGTTCTCGACGACGGCGATCTGGCGCTCCGGGGGCATCGCCGAGAGGATGGCCGCCGCGGCTGCCGGATCGAGGCGCGTGAGGATCGCCGCCGCCATCTGCGGCGACTCGCGGCTGAGCAGGGCGACCACCGCGTCGGGGGGCGCGCTCTCCAGGCGCGAGAAGGGGCTGGTGACGCCGTCTTCGAAGACGGCGTTGGTCTGCTCCTCGCCGAGCGCGACCACCGAGAGGCGGCGCAGGTAGGGCAGGCCCCCGCGGGGCACCGCCACGGCGCTGCGAGAGCGCTCGAGGAACTCCCTCCAGGTCTCCTCGATGGCCCCCGCCGGCACCTCGCGCATCGTGGAGGCAACCGCGCGGAGCTTGTGGAGTTCAGCCACCCCGAGCTCGCTCACGATGGGCCGGGCGATCTCCTCGTCGAGCGACAGCAGGAAGAGGACGGCTTTCTCGGCTCCGGTGGGCATCTACGGTAGCCCCGGAGCAACGGCCGTACCCGCGCGAGGTCAGCTCTTGGCGTTGCGGTCGGGGGCGTCGGTGCCGAGCCAGAAGCGCAGCACCAGGGCCGCGGTGGCGGGGTCGGCCAGCACGCGGGCGTGCACCTGCGCGCGGAGGCTCTCGCGCACGACCTCGGGGTCGAGCTGGGGCGTCGGCTCCTGCGGCGCGAGGCCGGCGAGCTGGATGGCCGCGGTGGTCTCCGGCCGCGAGCGGCGGCGCAGCGCCAGGAAGGCGACGGCGAGGAGCACGGCCGCGGCCGCCACGACCCCGCCGATGATGTAGCCCCGCGCGGTGCGGGCGGGCCTGGCGGCGGCGCGGCGCGGCGTGGCGCGCGGCGCGTCGAGGGTCTCCTGGAAGGGGATCGACTCGACCGTCACGACGTCGCCCCGCTCTTCGTTGGCGCCGATGGCTCCGCGCACCAGCGCCCGGAGTTGGGTCAGCTCGGCCGCGTCGCGGGGCACCACCCGGGTCTGCCCGCCCTCGGTGCGCGTCACGCCGTCGACCACCACGGCCACGGCGATGCGCTTGATCACCCCGCGGGTGGTGAGGCGCCGCTCGCTCACGTGGTCGACCTCGAAGTTTCGGGTGTGCTGCTCGCGGAGCACGCCGCCGTCGGACTGCCCGGACTCCGTCGGGGGGTCGGCGGGCGTCCCGATGTTGCTCTCCGCGCCGGGCACCCCGGCCACGGTGATGCTGCCCGCGGAGGTCACGAACTCCTGGCTCTGCTCCTCGCTGCGCAGGGCCGTGTGAGCGCGGTCGTAGCGGTCTTCGGTGCGCTCGACGCGCGCATTGTCCATCTCGATGGAGGCGCGCACGTCCACGTGCCCCTCGCCCACGAGGCGCGAGAGCAGGGCGCGGAGGCGCTCCTCCATGGACGACTCCATGGCGCGGCCGCCGGAGCGCTCGTCCTCGGCGGAGTCCTCCTCGCCGGGCGACCTGGGTCGGTGCAGCATCTCGCCGTCGGTGGTCACCAGGGTCACCCGCGCGGCGTTGAGCGAGGGCACCGACGACGCCACCATGTGCACGATGCCCGACACCTCCGAGGCCCCGAGGTGGCGCCCCGGTCGCAGGCGCAGCACCACCGAGGCGCTCGCGGGGTCGTTGCGCGACACGAACACGCTCCGCTCGGACATCACCAGGTGCACGCGCGCTGACTGCACGGCGCCCAGCGACCCGATGGTGCGCCCGAGCTCGCCCTCCAGCGCCCGGCGGAACATCACCCGCTGCTCGAACTCCGTCGCCCCGAGGCGCATCCGGTCGAAGGCCTCGAAGCCCACGCCGCCGCCGCGGGGCAGGCCCGCGCTGGCGAGCTCCAGCCGAAGTTCGTGCACCTTCTCCTCGGGCACCTCGATGGTAGCCCCCTCGGCCTGCACCCGGTACGGGATCTTCAGCTCCTTGAGCTTGTTGACCAGGGCCGCGGCGTCGTCACGGTCGAGCTGTGAATAGAGCACCCCCCAGTTGGCGACGTTGCTCCGCCAGGTGAGCCACGCGCCGAGCAGCACCGCGACGACGAGCGTCGAGGCCAGCAACACCCGCGCGGGGCGCGACAGCGAGGTGATCCATCGCTGCGCGGGCGCGAGGCGCGCGAAGAGGGGCGACGTCGGGGCGGACTCTTCAGACACTGGTGCGCCAGACCTCGTGGAAGGCGTCGAGGAGCTTGTTGCGCACCGACCCCAGGAGACGCACCCCGATGGTGGCCTCCTGCACGGAGATCATGGTGCCGTGGATGTCATCGGATGCGCCCGCCGCCAGCGCCTGCACCTGCTGCGTCGAGCGCTGGGCCATGCTGTTGACGCGGTTTACGGCGTCATGGAGCACGTCGCCGAAGTCCAATGGCGCCGGCGTCGTGGGCGTCGGACCGATGGACGCGCCGCCCACCTCGGCCGTAGGGTAGACTCGGGAGACGTCGGCGATGGAGGCGATGGCGCCGCTCATCGGGCTACTGCCCGATCCGTAGGGCGGCGCGCGCCATGGACTTCACCGACTCGATGCTGGTCACCCCGGCCTCGTAGGCCCGCGAGGCAGTCATGAGGTTGACCATCTCCGTCACAACATTGACGTTGGGGTACTCGACGTAGCCCTGGGCGTCAGCGTCGGGGTGGCCGGGCTCGTACATGCGCTGGCCGGGATTGGGGTCAGGGCGCACCTCGGACAGGCGGACGCCCTGCACCTCGCGGAGCACGGGGTCGTGCGCGCCGGGCGACAGGGACTCGGCGGAGAACACCGGGTCGAGGCGGCGGTAGGGGTTACCGTTGGCGTCGCGGGTGGTGTGCACGTTGGCGAGGTTGCCGGCGATGAGGTTCATGCGGCCGCGCTCGGCCGTGAGGCCCGAGCCCGCGACCTCGAGGGCGCTGTACACACCGGCCACCGAGAAATTTCCGCTCATCGTTGGTCCTACCGTCCGTCGCCGGCGGCCCACTGCAGGCCGGAGAGTTGTTGCGTCGCGAGCACCGTGAGCGAGTCGTAGCGGATCTGGTTGGCCGCGATCTTCACGGCCTCGCGGTCGACGCTCACGCCGTTGCCGTCGAAGCCGACGGTGACGTTGGGGTCGGCCACCACGGAGTACCGGTGCCCGGGGCCGTGCGCGAGCGGGATGTGCCCCTCGGAGCTCGCCGACAGGGCGGTGTCCAGCTCGGACTCGAAGCTCGCCCGCCGCACCAGGTCGAGCGGGCGGAAGCCCGGGGTGTCGATTTGCGTGAGGTTGGCCGTCAGCAGGTTGTGCCGTTGGAGGTGATAGTCGAGCCCGCTGCGAATGCGCTCGGTCGTATCCAGGATGCCGCTCATGGGAAAGCCTCGCTCGGGAGGGGTCGGGCTTCACGAAGCGTGCCGTCGGTCCCGGGGAGGGGTGGCCCGGGGGTTGCCCTGCGGGAGGCAGAGATGGACCCCACACGATGCTGAAACTCACCCGGCTCAACCATCACACCATCGCGATCAACCCCGATCACATCTCGTGGGTGGAGGCGACCCCCGACACGACGCTCTTCCTCATCAACGGGGAGAAGCTGATGGTGCGGGAGTCGCTCGACGACCTGATGCACGCGGTGATCGAGTACCGCCGCCTGGTGCGGATGGTCGAACCGGCGGGAGCGCCGCTGGGGCCAGTGGAGGGCGACCCCCCGCGGCTGGGCGATTCCCGCAGGCCGAGCGCGTTTCCGCGTCGGTCTGGTGATCGGGACGAGCGCTGATGCAGCCCGGACCCATCATCGGGATGGTGGTCGCCATGGTGGCCATCCTCTTCGGCAACACGCTGGAGGGCGGCCACATGAGCTCGGTCGTGGGCGGCCCTGCGGCGCTCATCGTGATCGGCGGCACCATCGGCGCGGTCATCGTTCAGTACCCCTTCTCGACGCTGAAGGGCGCGCTCAAGGCTGCGGGCAACACCTTCAAGAAGCCCGCGCAGGACGCCCGCACGCTCATCGAGGAGATCGTCGGGTACGCCAACCAGGCCCGCCTGGAGGGCATCCTGGCGCTGGAGAAGGTGGCCTCCAACGCGTCCGACCCCTTCCTGTCGAAGGCGCTGATGATGGCCATCGACGGCGCCGACTCCAACGCGCTGCGCGAGACGATGGAGATCATCATCGATCAGCAGGAGGAGCACGGCGAGGACGCGGCCAAGGTCTTCGAGGCGGGCGGCGGGTACGCGCCCACCATCGGGATCATCGGCGCGGTGCTCGGGCTCATCCACGTGATGAGCAACCTCTCGGACATCAACGCCGTAGGGCACGGCATCGCGGCGGCCTTCGTGGCGACCATCTACGGCGTCGGGGTCGCGAACATTCTGTTTCTGCCGCTCGCGGGGCGCATCAAGCTCCAGGTGCGCGACGAGGGCAGCCTGCGTCAGCTCACCCTGGTGGGCGTTCTCGCCATTCAGGAAGGGATGAACCCCAAGCTGGTGCGTGAGCGCCTGTCGGCCTTCCTCCACGACCACGACCCTGCTCCGGCCAAGGCCGCGCGCTCATAGTACTACCCTCCCGGGCCCCTCCCCCCCACCCGGGGGCGGTTTAGGGGCGTCACACAAGGATCCCCCAATGGGCAGGCGCAAGAAGCACGCGGAGCACGTCAACCACGAGCGCTGGCTCATCAGCTACGCGGACTTCATCACGCTGTTGTTCGCGTTCTTCGTGGTGATGTTCTCGACCTCGCAGATCGACCAGCGGCGCCTCGGGGCCTTCTCCCAAAGCTTCGCCGGCGCCACCGGGGTGACTGTGGTGCCGCGCGGCAGCGATGGGCTCATGACCGCGACCACCAACTCCCCCCCGCGGCCCGACCCCCGGGAGGCGACCAACCCCCAGGTGGTCTTCAGCCTCCACGACCTCGCGATCACCCTCAGCAACGTCCTCAACCGCAACGCCGGGATGGAGTCGGTGCGGGTGATCCGCCGCCGCAACGACTTCGTCCTGCGAATGCCCGAGAACGTCTTCTTCGAGAGCGGTGACAACTCCGTGAAGGAGGGCGCCAACGTCATCCTTACGACCCTCGCTCGCTCGCTCAAGGTCTTCCCCATCGACATGCGCGTGGAGGGGCACACCGACGCCAACCCCATTCGCACCTCGCGCTACCGCTCCAACTGGGAGCTCTCGACCGCCCGCGCCACCTCGGTGCTCCAGGTGCTCGCCGGCGCCGCCTTCCCACCGGAGCATCTGTCCGCCTCGGGCTACGGGGAGTTCCACCCCATCGCGACCAACGCGACCGACGACGGCCGCCACCAGAACCGCCGGGTCGACATCGTGGTCTCGATCCACCGCTCGGAGAACGACGAGCCCAGCGGGGATGCAGGCGTCGACCCCCTGAACGCCATCCGGGCCGAGGTGGGCGACACCAGCGCCGCAGCGCCCGCGCTCGCCAACGCCGACGCAGCCATCGCGATCGCCGCCGACGCCCCGGCGCCCGCGGTCGAAGCCCCCGCCCACCCGACCGAAGCTCCCCACGCAGCGCCAGCGCACTGACGGCCCGCCAACGGGGTGGCGGCGCGCCTCATCCGGGCTGCCGCGACGCCCCTCTCCATGAATGGCGAGGGACTTCTGCCACCTGCGCAGTTCGTGGCGAAACGCGGGCGTTCGACCGGGCTCCTTACCGTTCATGGAGAGGAGCTGCGCGGCAGCCGGGGTGAGGTCGCCCGTGGCACTCCCCTCGCAAGCAGGGGTCACCCATGTTCCGATCGCTACACGTCGCTGCTACGGGTATGGTCGCGCAGGAGACGAACCTCGACACGATCTCCAACAACCTCGCCAACGCCAACACCACGGGCTACAAGCGACAGGAGTCGCAGTTCGAGGACCTCATCTACCAGACGGTCCGACCGGCCGGGCCCGGCAACGGCGTCGGCGCCCCGGCGGGGGTGCAGCTCGGCTCCGGGGCGCGCGTCGTGGCCACGTCGCGGCAGTTCGGCCAGGGCGCCATCCACCAGACCGACAACCCCCTCGACGTCGCCATCGAGGGCGCCGGCTTCCTGGCGGTCAACCGGATCAACGGTGACATCGCCTACACGCGCGCGGGCGCGCTGCGCCTCGACTCGCAGGGTCGGCTGGTCAACGTCGAGGGCCTCCCCATCGAGCCGGCCATCAACGTCCCCATCGACTCTACCAACGTGGTCATCGGCGCCGACGGCAGCGTGAGCGCCACGCAGGCTGGTCAGCACGTGCCGACGCAACTCGGGCAGATCCAGCTGGTGACCTTCCCCAACCCCGCGGGGCTCCAGGCGATCGGACACAACCTCTTCACCGTCACCGGCGCCAGCGGCGACCCCACCATCGGCACCCCCGGGCAGGTTGGCCTCGGCAGCCTGATGCAGGGATCGCTGGAGCAGAGCAACGTCGAGGTGGTTCAGGAGATGATCGGCCTCATCCGCACGCAGCGCGCCTATGAGGTCAACTCCAAGGTCGTGCAGGCCGCCGACGAGATGCTCCGCAACGCGACCCAGATGCGATGACCTCCGGGCGCACCCGACACACCGCGCTGGCCGTCCTGGCCCTCGCGCTCGGCGTGGGCCGGGCCGAGGCCTCGCCGCCTCCGCTCGTCTCGGTGACGGGCGCGCGGGTGCTCGTCGCCGACGTGGTGCGGGGAGCGCCCGCCGACGCCGCCGCGGTCGATCTCGGGCCCGCTCCCTCCGTCGGCGGATCGCGCCTCATCGACCGCGCAACCATCCTCCGCGCCCTGCGGGCGCACGCTGCCACCGAGCCCGACCACCTTCCCGAGGCCGTGCGGGTGGTGCGCCTCTCCCGCTCCGTCTCCGCCACCGAGCTTGAGCGCCTCACCCGCACCGGCCTAGGCGCCCACCCCCTCCCCCGCGGCGCCGCCCTGACCGGCGTCCGCGCCTCCCGCGGCCTCGACATCGCCGCTGGATGGGACGCCGTCACCGCCGAGCTTCCCAGGCTCCCCCGCCGCGCGGGTGCCCTCTCGACCACCGCCCTCGTGACCTTCCGCGCCGGCGCCGACGTGCTCGCCCGGGCCTCGGTGCAGGTCGACCTGATGCTCCCCCCCGCCGCCGCCGCCCCGGAGTTGGCCCGCGGCGCCGCCGTCACCCTGGTGGTGCGCCAGGGCCTCGTCGAGATCCGCGTTGGCGCCAGCGCGGGCGCCGATGCTGACGTGGGCGACACCCTGCCGGTGATCCTGCGCCCCTCCGGGCGGGTGCTCCGGGCGCGGCTCATCGAGCGAGATACCGCGCTCGCGGAGGACGGACCGTGACCCGCCCCGCCGCCGCCGCCCTCGCCGCCTGCCTCGCCCTTCACAGCGCCTGCGCCACGCGCGCGCTCACGATGCCCCCGGCCCGTCGGCGCGACTACAGCACCGGGGCCTACGCACAGGCCGACCCGGCGTCGCGGCCGGGCAACGGGTCGCTCTTCAGCGAGGCCGTGGCGGGCTACCTCGAAGACACGCGCGCGGTGCGCGTGGGCGACCTCGTGGTGGTGGTCATCGACGAGCAGGCCAACGCCCGCGGCGGGGCGACCACCCGCACGCTCCGCGAGTCGAGCCACGAGATGGGGCTCACCAACCTGATGGGACTCATCCCGGCTCTGCGCACGGCGTACCCCGAACTCGACCCCACGCAGCTGCTGGCCTTCGCGAGCCGCACCAACTTCAACGCCGACGGCAACACCGCGCGCACCGGCGCCCTCGACGGTAACGTTGCGGTGCGCATCGTGCGCGAGATGCCCAACGGCGACCTCTTCCTGGAGGGCACCAAGACCGTCCGGGTCAACAATGAGCAGTACCACCTGTACATCTCCGGTCTGGTGCGCCGCGCCGACATCACCCGAGAGAACACCGTCGCCTCGTCGCGCATCGCCGACGCCCAGGTGGAGTTCAGCGGCGAGGGCGAGGTGGCCGACACCCAGCGCCGCGGCTGGCTCATGCGCCTCCTCGACGTGATCAACCCCTTCTGAGCGCCGTGCGAACCCCCCCCCTCCTCACCGTGCTCCTCGTCGCCTTCGCGCGCCCGGCGGCCCTTCGCGCCGAGCACCTCCGCGACCTCGCGGACGTCTCCGGCGCCCGCGGCAACCAGCTCCTCGGGTACGGCCTCGTGACGGGCCTCGCCAACACCGGCGACGACCTCAACGCCCCCTTCACGGCCCAGTCGGTCATCGCGATGCTCCGGCGCCTCGGGGTGCAGGCCGACCCGAGTCAGTTCCGGCTGCGCAACGTCGCGGCGGTGATGGTCACGGCCAACATCCCGGCCTTCGCCCGCCAGGGGACCACCCTCGACGTCACGGTGTCGTCCGTCGGCAACGCCCGCTCGCTCGCCGGGGGCGTGCTGCTGCAGACCGTCCTGCGCGGCGCCGACCAGCGCGCCTACGCCCTCGCACAGGGCCCCATCACCACCGGCGGCTTCTTCGCCCAGGGCTTCTCCGGTACCACCGTCCGCAGCGGGACCATCACCGTCGGTCGCATCGCGGAGGGCGGCACCGTCGAGCACGAGATCCCGGTCAACCTGGTGACCGACGGCTCCCTCCGGCTCAACCTCCGCCGCCCGGGCTTTACCGTCGCCTCGCGCATCGCCGCGGCGGTCAACCAGCGCTTCGGAGTCGGCACGGCAAGCACCCGCGACAGCGGCGCGGTGTCGGTGCGCGTGCCCGAGGGCACCGAACTCGTGGACTTCATCGCCGGGCTCGAAGACCTCGATGTCGCCCCGGTGCGTCAGGCCCGGGTGGTCATCAACGAGCGCACCGGCACCATCGTCGCGGGCGGTGACGTGCGCATCTCCCCAGCGGTGGTGGTGCACGGCAACATGACGGTGGTGATCCGCGAGGCCCCGACGGTGGTGCAGCCCAACGCCCTGGCCGGGGGCACGACCGCCGTTGTGCCCAACAGCACCGTGACCGCTACCGACCCGCCGCCGAGCGTGACCTACCTCACCGGGGCCCCCACCCTGGCTGACGTCTCGTCCGCCCTCGGGCGCCTCGGGCTGCCGCCGCGCGAACTGGCCAGCGTGCTGGAGGCCCTCCGTGGGGCCGGTGCCATCGAGGCCGAAGTGGAGATCCAATGACCAACCCGATCAACCCCAGCGCGGCTGTGGGCCTGGCTTCCCCGCCCGCCCCGACGGACGCCGTCCGTGCGCCCGAAAGCGATCTGCACCGGGTAGCCAGCGAGTTCGAGGCCATGCTCTTGCGGCAACTGTTGCACACCGCGAAGATGGGTGGCGCCGCGGGGAGTTACGGGGACATGGCCGTGGACGCCCTGGCCACCGGCATCAGTCAGGCGGGCGGAATCGGGCTTACCCGGCAACTGGAGGCCGTGCTGGCCGGACAGATCGCGCACTCCGGGACGGCGCCGGTGATTTCTCGTTCAAGTTCCGACGGAGGTGGGCGTTCTGGTGCAGGTCCAGACACTCCCTGAGCCTCTGAGGATCGAACCATGCGCATTCCCTTCGTATCCCCCACCCCCGGTCTCGACCCTGCGAAGGGCCCCGTACGTCCCAACGCCAGGCCCGCGGGCGGCGCCGACGACGCGGCGGACGAGAGCGTGCATGTGCGGGTGTCGGCGAAGAGCCGTGAGCTCTCCATCGCGTCCGAAGGTGACATCGACGCCGCGAAGGTCTCGCGGCTCAAGGCCTCCATCGAAGCGGGAACCTTCCGCATCGACGCGAGGGAGATCGCGGAGCGCATCGCCCGCGGCGGCTGAGCAGGAAAGAGGTTGTCTGATGAGCCCGGAGCAGTTGTTCGGACGATTCGATCGACTCCTGGAAGAAGAGCGGGCGGCCATCCGTCGCCTCGACGGCGGTCGGGTCCACGACATCGCCGCGGAGAAGGCCGACCTCTTCCTGGAAATCCGCGAGAATATCCGCGGGCGCTCCGACCTCGCCCCACGCTTCGGTGAATTGGCCTCAGGGCTGCGACGCAACGCGGTGCTTCTTGCCCATGCCCGCGATTGCCTTCGCGACGTGCTCTCGGCCTTCCACGACGGCAGCCCAGCCACCCCCTACGCCCCGGCGCTCGCGTCGTCGGGCCTGTCGGTTCGGGGCTGAGCAGCACAATGCCCTCCCTCTTCTCCCTCCTCGGCGTCGCCCGCGACGGCATGCAGGCGCAGTCCGCCGGGGTGTCCGTCACCGGGCAGAACATCTCCAACGTCAACACCCCCGGCTACGTGCGCCGTGGCGTGGTGCTCTCCGCCAGGGCCTTCGGCCAGGACAGCACCGGCGGCGTCTCCGTCCTGGGCATCGCCCGTTCGTTCAACCGCTTCGCCCACGGGCGTGTCGTCGAGGAGCATGGCCGCCGAGGCGCCGCCGCCGCCCGCGCCGAAGCCCTCACGGCCACCGAGGCCGCGCTCTCGCCCAACAGCCGCACCGTGGCCGACCGTGTCAACGCGATGTTCCAGGCCTTCGACACCCTGAGCGGCGCGCCCGGCGACGCCGCCGCTCGCCTGGAGGTTCTCCAACAGTCGGGCAACCTCGCGCAGCAGGTCTCGTCGACAGCCGGAGACCTCGCCACCCAGCGGGACGAGCTCTTCACCCAGGCCCGCGGCGTGGCCGGCGAGGTCAACACCCGCCTCGCCCGCATCGCGACCCTCAACCGCGCCATCGCCGAGGCGACTGCGCTCGGCGACGCCGGGGCCGACCTGCGCGATCAGCGCGACCTGCTGGTGCAGGAGGTCGGCGACCGCCTCGGGGCGCGCTCCATCGAGGACGCCACCGGGCAGGTCACCCTCTTCTCCGCGGGCACCGTGCTGGTCGAGGGCAGCAACGCTTCTTCGGTGACGGTGAGCCTCGACCCCGCCAACAACCTCCGACTCACGGTGGCGCAGCCCGGCGGGGCGACCACCGACGCCACCGCGGGGATGACCCAGGGCACCCTCGGCGGGCTGCGCGAGGCCCGCGACGTCGACATCGTTGCCGCCCAGACCTCCCTCGACCAGTTCGCGTTCGACCTCGCCACCGCGGTCAACACGGCCCACGCTGCGGGCTTCGGCCTCGACGCAGTGAGCGGGCGCAACCTCTTCGCGGCCCCCGCCGCGGTTGCCGGGGCGGCCCGCGCGATGGCCCTCGACCCCGCCGTCGTGGGGCAGCCCGACCGGGTCGCCGCCGCGGCCGCCGCCACCGACCTGCCGGGCGGCAACGACGTCGCGCTGCGGCTCGCCGGGCTGGCCAGCCGTCCTCTCGGGGCCGGCACCACCTCGCCCGCCGAGCGCTTCGGCACCATCGCGGCCGACCTCGGCGTGCGGCTCCAGTCGGCCCTCGCCGAGGAGCAGCTGCGCGACGACACCGTGCAGCAGGCCGAGACCCTCCGGGAGAGCGCCGCGGGCGTCTCGCTCGACGAGGAGATGGTCAACCTGTCGAAGTTCCAGCGCGCCTTCGAGGCCTCGACCCGCGTGCTGCGGGTGGCCGACGAACTGCTCGACACCCTGATGAAGTCCTTCTGATGCGCATCACCGACAAGATGGCGCTCGACGCCGCACGCCAGGGCCAGAGCCGCGCGGTGCGGCAGTTCACCGAGGCGAGCCGGGTGGCCTCCTCCGGGCTGCGGGTCAACGCCCCCTCCGACGACCCGGTCGCGTGGTCGATGAAGGTGCGGCAGGAGGCGCAGCTCGAGCGCATGGACAACCGCACCCGCACCCTCTCCCGCGCCGGGAGCGACCTCAACGCTGCGGAGTCCGTCCTGGCGAGCGCGGGCGACCTGCTCGAAGAGGCCCGCGCGCTCGCCGTTCAGGCGGCCAACGGCAGCATCGACGCGCAAACCCGGCTCAACATGAGCGGCCTGGTCACGGCGCTGCGCGACTCGCTCATCGGCCTCGCCAACACCCGCGGCAGCAACGGATACCTCTTCGGCGGCACCGCCACGGCAGCGGCGCCCTTCAACGCCGCCGGGGTGTTCACGGCCAACGACACACCGGTCGCCCTCGAGGTCGCCGACGGGGTGACCACTCGCGCCAACGCCAGCGGCGCCACGGCCTTTACCGTCGCCGGTGGGCGCGACCTCATGGCCGACCTCGAGGCTTTCGCCACGGCCCTCTCCACCAACAACCTCGTGGGCATCCAAGGGGCGATCGGCACGATGGAGGCGGGTCATCGCCAGCTGGTCACCGCTCAGGTCACCACCGGCATCGCGGCAGAGCGGCTGCACTCCTCGGTCGAGGTCACGAGCGGGGCGATGCTCACAATCACCACCGCGCGCGCGAACGCGATCGAGGCCGACGCGCTTGAAGCCTTCACCTCGCTCTCGCTCACCCGCGCCGGCTACGAGCGCAGCATCGCCATCACCCGCGAGCTGCTCCAGGTCTCGTCGGTCACGCGCTGACCGCCCCCCTCCCGGGCATCGCGTTCGCGCGGCAGATCGCGCACCGTCTCGCACGTTACCCCCAATGAGCACCTTGGTCTTCGGCGCTGGGTTCCTCGGGCAGCGCTTCGCGCGGGATCTGCCCGGCGCCACGCTCTCGACGGTCGACATCACCGACCGGCAGGCCGTCGACGCGGCGATCCGCAACGCCCGCGCCGACGTGGTCGTCAACGCCGCCGGCAAGACCGGTCGGCCCAACGTCGACTGGTGCGAGACGCACCTCGGGCCTACCTGGCGAAGCAACGTTCTCGGCGCCCTGGAGCTCGCCGAGGCCTGCGAGGCGGCGGGCGCCCACCTGGTTCACGTGGGCTCCGGGTGCGTGTTCTACGGCCCCTCGCCCACCCCGGGCGGCTGGCGCGAGGGCGACCCCGCGAACCCCATCTCCTACTACAGCCGCAGCAAGTACGCGGCCGACCTGCTGCTCGCGCCGCGACCCAGCACCGCCGTCGTGCGCATCCGGATGCCGGTCGATGCCGCAGTGCATCCGCGCAACCTCATCACCAAGCTCGCGGGCTACGCGCAGGTGATCGACGTAGAGAACTCCGTCACCGTCGTCGACGACCTGGTGGGCGTCGTCGCCGCACTCGCCGCGCGCCGCGCCAGCGGGGTGTTTCACGCGACCAACCCGGGCACCCTGCGGCACCGCGACCTGCTGGCGCTCTACCGCGAGGTGGTGGATCCGTCGCACCGCTGCGAGCTCATCGCCGAAGGCGAGCTGGTCGCCCGTGGTCTCGCCGCGGCGCCGCGCTCCAACTGCGTGCTGGCTTCCCCCCGGCTCGCCGAGCTCGGCCTCGCGATGCGCCCCATCGGGGTCGCGCTCGCCGACGTGATGGCCCGCTACGCCGCAGACCTCCGCGCGCGGGCGCCTCAGCCCGGGGTATAGACGTCGCCCTCGGACACCGTGTGCAGGAAGCCGAAGCTCGGCTCGACCTTCCCGGCGCCGCTGGTGAGCGCGCGCATCAGGAAGTAGTTTCCGAGGCGCTCGTTGCAGAAGGCCAGCGCCCGGACCTGCCCCGGCTCCGACGAGACCGGCCGGTGGCTCCGCAGGAACTCGAAGCTCACCCGGCGCATCTTCTCGACCACGTCGAGGAACACCGGGATGGGATAGACCCCCATCTCCACGCCCCCGGGCACGAAGAGCGACGTCGCGAAGAACTCCGCGGACATCTGCCACGTCATGATCCCGAGCTCGACGGCGATGGCCGTGTAGCGCAGCAGGTCGGGCGCCCGGTGGTTGCTCGCGTACTGCGCGTACAGGTTGCCCAGTTGCACGGGCTGCGAGAGCAGGTACGGCGCCGGGCCGGAGTTCTGTAGCGCGTCGACCGCGACGTCGCGCAGGGCGTCCGCGGCGACGAGGTACATCCCCGGGTAGTTCGTGGACTTCGTGCCGATGGCCTTCGGGGCGACGAACTTCCGGTATTGGAGGATCGACACCCGGTCGACCGCGCTCCATTCGGTGCCGCTCTCGCGGAGGAGCGACTCGATGGCGAAGGTGCCCGCGCTGCCGCCGAGGAAGGGGTGCCACGTCTCCAGCTCGGGCGCGATCTCGCCCGCGCGGATGCACCGCTGCGCTCCCCCGCGGGGCGCGTCGCCCGGGCCCAGCCAGATGACCGTGCACGCGCTCGACAGCGTGATCTCGATCGGCTTGTGGGCGATGCAAAAGGTCTGGATGCTCAACGGTCGCTCTCCTCTCCTCGGACGCTGGTCGACGCGGACGGCGCGACCGTGCGCGCGAACTCTCCCGCCATCCGATCGAAGTGCGCGGCCTCCTTCGTGTTGCCCAGCTGCCGTAGCGCGCGGGCGGCGTAGGCGTAGGGCATCTCGTAGGCGGGGCAGAGCTCCGCGGCCGCGAGGAAGCGCTGGAACCCAGCGGCCGGCTCACCCCTCGCGAGCAGCGCCGACCCGAGGGCCAGCAGCCCTTGGATCGAGCGCGGATCCCGCCGGAGCGCCTCGTCCAGGTCGGCCTCGTTCTGGAGATGACAGCCAAGGTACAGGTATGGCAGCGGGTGCTGCGGCTCCAGCGCTGCCGCGGCGCGCAGCATCTCGGTACCGCGCTTCACGTCGCCGTCCTGCCCGAGCAGCACCAGCCCGTCGTGCAGCAGCGACTCGAAGCGTGTGTGCGCGAGCACCGCGTGGCGCCCGACGACGTCCGCGCCCTCCCAGGTCGCGATGTCGGCCAGCAGTCGGGCGGGGTCGCCTGGCGCGCGGGGGGGTCGGCCCGCCTCGGCGAAGAGCTCGGCGTAGAACGCGACCCGATCGCCGGCGTGGGCGGCGAGCAGGCGCCCGGACCGCACGGAGTCATAGGCCCGGGCGCGCACCCGCTCGCGCTCGGCAGGGTCCGCCGCCAGGCGCTCCAGCACCGCGACGAGCTCATCGGGCGTGCGGAAGAGAAAGCCGTTGTCGCCATCGCGGACGGAGCCCAGGTAGGGCGTCAGCGATTGCACCACGGGCACCGCACCCCAACCCGCGTACTCCAGGAACTTCACGTCCGAGCGCGAGCGATTGAAGGCCGTGTCGCCGATGGGGGCGACGCCGATGTCGAGGCCGCTGACGAAGTCGAAGTACGCCTCGATGGAGCCCGGGCTCGTGCGCCGTTTGCGGCCCTCGGGCAACGACCCGAACAGCCGCCAGATCGCGTCGGAGCACATCAGGTGCAGCGTGACCCGCGGGTGCCGGAGCACGAAGCCCGAGAGAGAGCCCGCGACCGCGGCGATGTCCTCCAGGTGACCGCTCGACCCGCCCCAGCCGACGACGAGCTCGTCGGAGGTGACGGCGGCGCGGCGCGGCGGGAGCGCGACGACCTGGTTGGGGAAGACACGGCCTCGCGGGTTGAGGTGCCCATAGCAGCGCATCAGTTCGTCGACGCTGTACTGCACCGCGTCGGAGGATTGCGCGATCCGTCGGAACAGCCGCACGTTCTCGGGGGCCGCGAAGAAGGCCGCGACCGGGCTCCAGGCGGGAACGGCGCCCATGTCGTCGTTGATCTCGAAGACCGTCAGGGCCCCGGCGTCGCCTCGCCGCCGGATGATCGGGAGGAGGTCGGGATTGCAGATGCCGTTGAGCACCACGACGTCCGCCTGCTCCAGGATCAGGTCCCGCTTCCGGTGCACCTGGTCGAGGTTGACCACGTAGACCCCGTCGGCCGTGGCCATCGCGCGGCCGGGCGCGAAGGTGCGATAGAACCAGTCACCGCCCCGGGTGGCGTGCGGCGGGTCGACCTGGGCGATGAGCATCGGGCGCGTTGGCGTTGGCGTTGGCGGGGGGGGGAGCCGGTTATCTTTCGCGGCCAAAGCGGGCGTCGATGAGCTCCGCCCGGCGCTGCATGTCCTCGCCGAGGAAGCCGAGCTGCGAGAGCGACGTGAGGAAGGGGCGCGACCCACGGCCCTCATAGTACGACGAGAAGCTCCGGAGGCGCTCGAGCTGCTCCAACACCGCCGCGAAGCACCAGGTGGCCTCGTTGCTCGGGATGTGAATGGCGTCGAAACGCGGGCAAGGCACGAGGAAGGGCTCGTCGAGCGCGATGCCCTCCCCGTGAGTGAACCACTCCACCGCCGTCTGCAGGGCGCCCACGGCGGTCTCGCGCAGGCCGAGCGCCCACGCCACCCGGGCCACCGTCACCAGCCGCGGCAGGGTGGGGTGCTGGTCGAGGGCCGCGGAGAGGAGATCGAGCGCGAGCTCCAGCGCGCGCACCCGCGCCCCGGCTGCGACGGCGGGATCGTACGCCTCGCACCATCGGTCGAGCGCGGCTTCGAGGGTGTCGCAACCAGGGTGGTGGCTGGTCCAGAACGGGACGAGCTGGCCGACGTAGGGAAGCTCGCCGAGGTCGTCGCGCCAGCGAGCGGGCGTCGAGGGCGCGACGGCGACGGCGGTCGAGGGCGCGAGCAGTCCGCGCGCTGCGAGGGCCTCCGCCCGGTCGGGCTTGCAGAAGAACACGTTGAGCGAGAAGCGGTCGAGGGCGTCGTCGGTGGGCGCGGGGACGAGCACCTGGAGCCCCGGGACCAGCCGGTAGCAGCCGTAGCCCAGGCCCGCGAAGGTGCCCCGCAGGGCGCCCACGCTGACGCCGGGGCGCATCGCGGCCAGCACCAGGGGCGACTCCTCCTCGAAGAACACCGCCCCCCCGCGGACGATGGCGGCCTCTTCGCCCTGGGCGTCGAGCTTCACGAGGTCGACGCCGCGAAGATCGAGCGAGGCGCGCAGCGCATCGAGGGTGCGCACGCCCACCGCCTCGGAGGCGCTGTGCTGCGTCGGGTCGGCGGTGAGCCCCGCGAGCTCGCTGAGGGCCCCCATGTGGAGCGCCCCCTCGCCCGGCCGATCGGACAGCGCGGCCTGCACCACCGCCACCTGCGCGAAGCCGTTGCGCCCGACGCTCGCCCGAAGGTACGCCGCCGTCCGCGCCGCGGGCTCGACCGCCCACACCCTCCCGTCGGGGCCGACCGCGCGAGCCAGGGGCAGTGCGTACTGCCCGTAGCTGGCGCCGACGTCGAGCACCCGCTCGCCCGGGCGGGTGAGCGCGCGCACGAAGGCCAGCTCGTCCTCGAACCATCCGCCCTGCTCGCGCAGCACGTACGCCGTGAGGCTCTCCAGCGAGGGCGGCACCGCCACCAGCACGCCGTCGCCGCCATCCACCAGGTCGTAGTCGCTCGCGGGGAGCGTGACCTCGTCCGTGGTCGGGATGGACTTCGGGCGCGGCCCCGCGAGGGCGCGCTGCCAGGCCGCGCGGTAGGCGTCCTCGAGCTCGCGCGCCAGGCGTTCGGGCGAACCGACTGGGCTCTCCTGCCAGCGGCGGGGGAGCGAGGCGCGCAGCGCTTGAAGGCGGGCCGGGTCGCGGGCGAGCGCGCTGGCGATGGACACGTATTCGCCTTCGGTCTCGGCGAGGAGGGAAGTCTCTCCGAGGGCCGTGAGCATCGCGGCGCTCACCCGCCCGGCGTGCGTCGAGCCGCGCAGCGCCACCACCGGGACGCCCTGCGAGAGGGCCTCGCAGGTGGTGGTCGCGCCGTTGTAGGGGAAGGAGTCGAGCGCGAGGTCGACCCTCGCGTACAGCGCGTGGGCGTCCTGCCAACGGGCCGTGAAGCCCACGAATTCCAGCCGGTCGTGGGCGATGCCCGCGGCCTCGAACCACCCGCGCACCCGCGCCCGGTTGACCTCCCGCTCGAAGGCCATGTGCTTCAGGATCATCCGCGACCCGGGCACCTCCTGGAGGATCTTCGCCCAGCAGCACGCCAGCTCGGGCGAGAGCTTCGAGGCGTTGTTGAAGCTGGCGAAGGTCACGTGCCCCGCCTCCATGCACGGCGGCTCCGGGGCGACGACCTGGCCGGTCGCCCTCCACGCCATGAAGCCCCCCGGCAGGCGCAGGAGCTCTTCGGTGTGGCGCGCGTCGCTCTCGCCGGGCGGGTCGGCCACGGCGTCGGTGATGCGGTAGTCCACCGTGGCGAGGCCGGTAGTGTCGGGGTAGCCCAGCCACGAGAGCTGCACCGGCGCGCCGCGGCGCGCGAGCACTGCCATGCGCCCGTTGGAGGTGTGGCCCGCGAGGTCGACGAGCAGGTCGATGCGGTCCTCCCGGATGCGGGCGGTGAGGGCCTGGTCGGTCATCTCGCCGACGTCGAGCCAGTGGTCGACGGCCGCCCGGAGGCGGGCCTGCACGTCGTCGGTGGAGGCCATGCTGCTGTACGCGAAGAGTTCGAAGGCGTCGCGGTCGTGGGCTTCCACCATCGGCGCCAGGAAGAGGCCCACCGGGTGCCGCCGCAGGTCGGGAGATAGGTAGCCCACGCGCAGTCGGCGCCCTGGCGTGGGGTCGGGGGCGAGGTCGCGGCGCTCGGCGGCGACGCTCCGCTCCAGGGACCGGCCGAAGCGCAGGTGCTCGGCGAAGATCTCGTCGCGGTCGCGGCCGGCGCCGCAGTGCAGGGTGAAGAGCATCAGGGACCACGTCTCGAAGAGGGCGGGCCGCAGCCGCAGGGCCTCCCGATGGTGCCGGAGCGCCTCGTCGATGCGCCCCTCGGTCCACAACGCACCCGCGAGGACGGAGTGGGCCTCGGCGCTCGCCGGCGCGAGGAGCACGGCGCGTTCGAGCAGCACCAGGGCGTCGGCGGTGCGACCCCCGAGGAGCAGCAGCTTCCCGAAGGTGGTGTGCGCCGAGGCAGATTCGGGCGCGACGCGCACTGCGCGCGCGAGCAGGGCGTGGGCCTCCTCGAAGGCCTTGCGGCGCAGGAGCAGCTCGCCGAGGTTGTTGAGCGCCCGGGCGTCGTCGGGGTCGATGGCGAGTGCAGACCGAAACGCCGCCTCGGCCTCGGGGGTGCGCCCGTCGACCAGGAGGGCGCGGCCGAGGTTGATGTGGGCCACGGCGTCGTGGGGCGCCAGCGCGATGGCGCGGTCGAAGAGCGCGAAGGCCTCGGCGGTGCTCCCGCGGACGTGGAGCAGGTCGCCCAGATTGGCGAGCGCGCCGGGGACGTCGGGGTCGTGGTCGAGGAGGGCCCGGTAGGCCGCCTCGGCCTCCGTCGCACGCCCCGCCTGGTGGTGCTCGACGGCATCCTGGAACAAATCACGGAGATGGGGCGGAAGCGTGGATTCGAGCGCCATCCCGTGACCATGGCAGAGCGCACCGGGTCACACAACGGAATGGCAGAGCGCCCTCCCGGAGGGGTGTCGGGGGCCTCGGAGGAGGGTTCGGAAAAATCGATTCAAGGCCCCGGAGGGGTGGCCGTACAGACAGGTGCTGCGGGATCCACGACGATCCCACCGACGAGCGCCACAGGGGCGCTCGTCAAGACGCACAAAGGATCTCTAATGGGCCTGTTCATCCAAACCAACGTCTCCTCGATGATCGCTCAGAGCAACCTCAACAAGACCTCTTCGGGTCTGAGCGAGAACTTCAACAAGCTCTCGAGCGGCTTCCGCATCAACGGCGCCGCCGACGACGCCGCGGGCCTCGGCATCAGCAAGATCCAGAACGCCGCGGTCCGCTCGGTCATGGTGGCGTCCCGCAACGCGAGCGACGCCATCTCGATGGCGCAGACCGCGGACGGCGCCTCCGAGGAGATCCACAATCTGCTCACCCGTATGCGCGAGCTGGCGGTGCAGGCCTCCAACGGCACCAACAACACCACCGACCTCGCGAACCTCGACGGCGAGTTCGCCTCGGCCTCGGCGGAGATCACCCGCATCGGCAACGTGACCACCTTCAACGGCACGGCCCTCCTCACGGGCACCGCGTCGGTCGCGTTCCAGGTCGGCATCCAGAACACCGGCGACGACCGCATCACGGTCAGCTTCGGCGGCGCCTCCGCGTCGAACCTCGGCATCACCAGCGCCTCGCTCGCCAGCGTCACCGCCGCCCAGACCGCCATCGCCACGATGGACAGCGCCATCTCGTCCCTCAGCACGGTCCGCCGCAACTTCGGCTCGACCATCAACCGCCTCCAGTCGACCGTGCAGAACCTCTCGGCCACCGGCACCAACCTTTCGGCCGCCCTCAGCCGCCTGCGCGACACCGACATCGCGATGGAGACCGCCTCCCTCGCCCGCAGCCAGGTGCTCACCCAGGCCGGCGCCGCCGTCCTCGGCCAGGCCAACCAGGCCCCGCAGCTGGCACTCTCGTTGCTCCGCGGCTGATCTCGACTCATGGCAGGGCCGCGGCGAAGTGCCGCGGCCTTACGCCAACTGATGGAGCGCATCGATGGCGATCACAGGCAGTCTCCCGACAAGCTCATCCGGCCTCGACGTCGAGGACCTCATCGGGCGCCTCGTCGCGATCCGCAACCAGTCGGTCACCGCGCTCCAGACTCGCCAGCAGCAGATCAATCAGGCCAGCTCCACCGTATCCGCATTTACAACCAAGCTCTCTACGCTCTCCCGCGCCGCCCGCTCGCTCGACTCCACGTCCGAGTTCAACGCCACGACGGCGACCTCGTCTGACGCCACCTACGTCGCGGCCTCATCCTCCGGTGGCATCGTGCCCGGTTCTTACACCGTGGCCGTCAGCCGGTTGGCATCCGAGCAGCGCACCCGCAGCAACACCTTCGCCTCGAGCACCGACCCCATCGGCCTCTCGGGCACCCTCGATTTCACCATCGGCGCCGGCTCGCCCGTCTCGGTGACGGTCAACACCACCGACACCCTCAACGACGTCGCCGCCCGAATCTCCGCCTCTGGCGCCCGCATCAATGCCTCGGTCATCTACGACGGCTCCAACTACCGGATGCTCGTCCGGGGCCTCGACAGCGGCGACGCCAACACCATCACCTTCAGCGAGAGCACCCCGGCGCTCACCGCCAGCCTCGGGCTGAGTACCCCGGCGAACACCTACCAGGCCGCGCAGGACGCGCTGTTCACCGTCGACGGGATCAGCATGCGACGGACGACCAACCAGGTGACCAACGCGATCCCCGGTGTCACCCTCGCCCTCGCCCGCACCACCGCCAGCGACGTGCGCATCACCGTCGCCACCGACCCCGCGGCGATCAAGTCGAAGGTCCAGGCCTTCGTGGCGGCCTACAACGACGTGGTGACCGCCAGCCATACGGCGACCGGTTTCGGCAGCACGCGGGCCTCCAACTCGGTGCTCGCCGGCGACTGGTCCTTCCGCAGTTCGCTCCAGCGGCTATCGCGCCTCGCTGGGTCGAGCGTCCCGGGCACCTCGGGCTCGTACACCACCCTGGCCAGCGTCGGCGTCCGCCTGCAGAACGATGGCAGCCTTCAGATCAACGACACCGCCTTCAGCGCCGCCGTCGCCGCCGACCCGCTGGCGGTCTCCAAGGTCTTCGTCACCGACGTCGGCATCGGCGCCACCGGACTGATGGACTCCTTCGCGACGACCATCACCGAGCTCAGCAGCAATACCAACTCCACGATGCTGGTGCGCGGCGCCACCCTCTCGGCGCAGTCCCAAACCCTCTCCGTCCGCATCCGCCGCGAGCAGGACTCCGTCACCGCGTACAGGGAGACGTTGCGCTCGCAATTTACCGCGATGGAGACCATCGTCAGTCGTTACAAGGCCATCCTGTGAAACACCCGAGGACGCCATGAGTTCCGCGAACCTTCTTTCCCGCTACGGCAACGTCCAGGCCACCACCAGCTCGCCCGGGCAGATTCTGGTGATGCTCTACGACGGTCTGTTCCGCTTCCTCAACGAAGCCAAGGTCGCGATGCAGGAGAAGCGGCGCGGGCGGACGGGTGAACTCATCAGCCGCGCGCACGCCATCCTCGACACGCTCAGCGCGACGCTCATCCACTCACACGCCCCCGAGCTTTGCAGCAACCTCGAAGCGGTCTACATGTTCTGCATGCAGCAGCTCATCACGGCCAACGTCTACCTCAAGCCCGAGCTCATCAACGAAGTGATGCGCGTGCTCACGCCGCTGCGCGAGGCTTGGACCGAGGTCGTCACCCGTTCCCAATCGACTGCCCTGGCCGGAGCGCGGTAATCTGCGCATCGGATCCGGGCCGTTGGGGCGCGGTTCGGGTCTGACGCGAATGGAGGCCCACGAGGTTCATGGAAACCCAATGACGATCTCAGCACTGACATCGATTGCATCCGAGGGCGCGACCCTGAACAACCGCGAGCCGGTTGTACGCGCCGAGGTCCCTGGCTCGGCGACGAACAAGACGCAGGAGGTCAAGGCCCCGCAGACGCGCCCCGCCGAGGAGGCCCGCCGCGTCGAGCAGAAGGCCGACACGCCGGTGCGCGAACTGTCCGAGATGCTCGAGATCGTCGAGGCCGCCAACGAGAAGCTGAAGTCTTCCAACGCGGTGATCTCCTTCAGCGTCGACCCCGACACCAAGATGGTCGTGACGACCCTGCTCGACTCGCGCACCAACGAGGTCATCCGGCAGATCCCCAACGAGGTGGTGCTGGAGATCGCGCGCTCCCTCGACAAGATCGCGCCCATCCTCGTCCAGGAGACGGTCTGACTGAGCCGCCGCGACCATCGGCCGCACGAAGCGGGCGCCGCCCCCAACCCCCTCGACGCGACGCTCGCCCGCGGGCTCGAACTCCACAAACTCGGACGCTGGCAGGAGGCCGCGAGGCTGTACCTGGAGTTCCTCGCGGCGCGGCCCGGGCACCCGGCGGCGATGCACCTCCTGGGTGACGCCTCTTGTCGCCTCGGCGACCCCGCCACCGGCATCGCGCTCATCCGCAAGGCCGTCGCGGCACGGCCCGACTACGCAGAAGCCCACAACAACCTCGGCGTGCAACTGATCGCGCTCGGGCGCAAGGACGAGGCCCTCGCCAGCTTCCGCGCCGCCGTGCGCTGCAAGACCAACCTCCTCGCGCCGCTCATCAACCTCGCCGAGCTCCTCGCCGAGCGCGGCGACGGGGCCGAGGCGCTCGGGCTCGCGCGGCGCGCGACACAGCGTGACCCGAGCTCCGTCGAGGCCGCGCGGGCGCTCGCCGCGGCGCTCCGAGCAACCGACCAGCTTGCCGAGGCCGCGGGGGTGTACGAGCAGCTCATCCGGCGTCGCCCGGACTCGGCCGACCTGCACCACGACCTCGGCTACGCCCAGGCCGCGCTCGGTCGCGCCGACGACGCGAGGGCCAGCTATCTACGGGCCCTGGAGCTCGCGCCGGACCACCCGCACGCGCTCAACAACCTCGGCACCCTGCGCCGCGCCGCCGGGCGACCCGACGAGGCGGTCGACCTCTTCCGTCGCGCGCTCGCCGTTGCCCCGGGCTTCGTCGAGGCCACCCACAACCTTGGTGAGGCCCTCGCCGCGCTCGGCCGCACCGACGAGGCCGTCGCCGCGCTGCGCGAGGCCCTCGCCGCGCGGCCCCGCTTCGCCGAGGCCTGGAACACCCTCGGCAACGCCCTCCGACAGCGCGGTGAGGACGCCGCCGGCGAGGAGGCCTACCGCGAGGCCCTGCGCGTTCAGCCCGATCACCCGGGCGCGCTCAACAACCTCGGCCTCTTGCAGTGGCACCACGGCGAGGTGGCCGCAGCGATCGGCTCCTTCCGCGAGGCCCTGCGCGCCCAGCCCGACTTCGCCCGGGCGCACAGCAACCTGCTCTTCGCCCTGCACGGCGACCCCGCCGCGACCCCGGCCTCGCTGCTCGCCGAGTCCCGGGGCTTCGAGCAGCGCCACGCCCCCGCCGCCGCCGCGCTGGCCCGCCCCCTCGCGCCCGACCGCAGCCCGGGTCGCCGACTGCGGGTGGGGTACCTCTCGCCCGACCTCCGGCAGCACTCCTGCGCGTACTTCTTCGAAGCCCTGCTCGCCGCGCACGACCGTGAGGCCTTCGAACTCTTCGCCTACGCCGAGGTGCGGCGCCCCGACGCGGTCACCGCCCGCCTCCGCGCCCTCTGCGACCACTGGCGCAGCACCGTCGGCCTCTCCGACCGCGCGCTCGTCGAGCAGGTGCGCGCCGACGGCATCGACCTCCTCGTCGACCTCGCGGGTCACTCCGCCGACAACCGGCTGACGGCCCTGATCGCCCGCCCCGCCCCCGTCCAGCTCACCTGGCTCGGCTACCCCGGCACCACCGGGCTCTCGGCGATCGACTTCCGACTGACCGACGCACGCTGCGACCCGCCGGGCGAGGCTGACGCCTTCCACAGCGAGGCGCTGCTCCGCCTCGACGACGGGCTGCACTGCTACCTGGGCCCGGACGAGTCGCCTGCGGTGTCGGCCCTGCCCTGCGCGCGCGCCGGGCACGTCACCTTCGGGTCGTTCAACCAGCTCGCCAAGATGAACGAGGGCGTCGTGGCCGCGTGGGCGCGGGTGCTCGGCGCGGTGGAGGGCTCCCGCCTCTGCCTAAAGTCCAGCGCCCTCGCGCAGCCCACGGTGCAGCGCGGCGTGCGCGACGCCTTCGCGGCGCACGGCGTCGACACCGCCCGCCTGGACCTCCTCGGGTGGACGCTCGGCACCCGGGAGCACCTCGAGCTCTACGCGGGCATCGACCTCGCGCTCGACCCCTTCCCCTACAACGGCACGGCCACCACCTGCGAGGCGCTCTGGATGGGCGTTCCCGTCGTGGCGCTGGCCGGTGACCGCCACGCCGCCCGCGTCAGCCTGAGCCTGCTCTCCCTCGTGGGCCACCCCGAGCTCGTCGCCCCGACCGTCGACGACTACGTCACCCGGGCCGTCGAGCTCGCGCGCGACCCCGACCGGCTCGCCGCCCTCCGCGCCGCGCTGCGCGACGAGATGCGCGCCTCGCCCCTCGGCGACGCCCCCCGCTTCGCGCGCAGCGTCGAGGCGGCCTACCGCAAGGCATGGAGCAACCTGCCCTGAAGCCCGACCCGCAGGCCCTCCTCGACGACGCCATCGCGCAGCACCGGGCCGGACGGCTCGACGCGGCGGCTGCGCTCTACGGCCGGGTGCTCGCGGCGGAGCCAGCCCAGCTCGACGCCCTCAACCTGCTCGGCCTCGCCCGCGCGCTGGGCGGCGACCACCGCGGGGCCCTGGAGGTCTTCGAGCGCGCGCTCCGGGCGCACCCGGGCGTCGGGGCGCTGCACCTGCACCGGGCCCGCTCGCTCCGCGCGCTCGGGCGCGCCGCCGAGGCCACCGCCGGGCTCATGACCGCGAGCGCCCTCGGCCCCGACGACGCGCAGACCTGGTTCGAACTGGGCGCCGCGCTCGTCGACACGGGCTCCGCGGCGGCGGCGGCGCTGGCCCTCGAACGCGCGGCGTCGCTCGCCCCCGAGCGCCCGGAGGTCCGCAACGCCCTCGGCTGCGCGTACGTGTCCCTCGGCCGGACGGCCGATGCCCGCGCCGCCTTCGCCGCCGCCCTCGCGCAACGACCCGACTACGCCGCGCCGCGCGACAACCTCGCCCGCGCCCTGCGCACCGCGGGGCTGGTCGAGGAGGCCGTCGCGATGTTCCGGGAGGCCCTCGCGCTCGCGCCGCAGCCGGGCACCCACAGCAACCTGCTCTACACCCTGCTCTTCAGCGACCGGTGCCCCCCCGACGAGGTCGCCGCGGAGCACCGCCGCTGGGCCGAGCGCTGGGCCGAGCCCCTGCGGGCCGCGTGGCGCCCCCATCCCAACGAGCGCGACCCCGCGCGCCGGCTGCGCGTGGCCTACCTCTCGCCGGACCTCAACCAGCACGCCGTGTCGCGCTTCGTCGAGCCGGTGCTCGCGGCCCACGCGCGCGGGTCCTTCGAGGTGTTCTGCTACGCCGACGGACCGATCGTCGACGCGACCACCGCGCGCCTCCGGCCGCTCGCCGACGCCTGGATCCCCGTCGGCGACCTCGACGACGACGCCCTCGCCGCGCGCGTCCGCGCCGACCGCATCGACCTGCTCGTCGACCTCGCGGGCCACACCGCGCACCACCGCCTGCTGGTCTTCGCCCGCCGCGCCGCGCCGGTGCAGCTCACCTGGATCGGCTACCCCCACAGCACCGGCCTCGCCGCGATGGACCACCGCATCACCGACGCCGTGAGCGATCCGCCCGGCGCGACCGATCACCTCTCCACCGAGTCCCTCCTCCGCCTGCCCGATGCCTTCTCCTGCTACCTCGCGCCCGCCGACGCGCCCGCCGTGGCCGCGGCGCCCGCCTCCCGCGACGGCGTCGTCACCTTCGGCTGCTTCAACAACCTCTCCAAGATGACCCCCTCCACGGTGTCCGCCTGGAGCGCGCTGCTCACCGCCGTGCCCGCCTCGCGCCTGCTGCTGCGCGCCCGCGCGCTCGCCGACGCCGACACCGCCGGGCGGGTGCGCCGCGACTTCGCCCTCCACGGCGTCGCGCCCACGCGCCTCACCCTCGACGCGCGCCCCCTCTCCGTGCCCGAGCACCTCGACTGCTACGCGAGCGTCGACGTCGCGCTCGACCCCTTCCCCTACAACGGCACCACCACCACCTGCGAGGCCCTCTGGATGGGCGTCCCGGTGCTCACCCTCGCGGGCGCGACGCACGCCGCCCGCGTCGGCGCGAGCCTGCTCACCCACGTCGGCCTCGCCGACCTCATCGCCGCCGACCCGGCCGACCTCGTCGCCCGCGGCGTCGCCCTCACCCGCGACCTCCCGGCGCTCGCCGCCATGCGCGCCGCGCTCCGCGAGCGGCTGCGCGCCTCCCCCCTCGGCGACGCGACGCGCTTCACGACCCAGCTCGAGGACGCCTACCGCTTCGCGTGGCGACGATACTGCGAGGCGAGGGAGCTCCCTCCGGAGTGAAGGGGTTTCACTTCTCGAGGCGCCGCCGGGCGTGCGAGGCTCGGAGATGGCTCATGGATGCGTGGAGATGCCAGATCGGGTCGGGTCGATGGGCGTGTGCCACCGCGCTGCTCCTCACACCGCTGGGCGCCGCCGAAGCCCAGCCGCGGCCCGTGGTGGTCCAGGCCGAGCTCGGCGCGGCGGTCGCCGTGCCCGATGCGCCGGGCGTCGGGGCCTGCGCGGCGGTGCGGGTGCACGCCCCGTGGGTGGGATCATTCGGGCCCCGCTTCGGCGCCGCGCGCTGCTCCTTCGCCGACGCGCACAACCTGTACACCGTGGCGGGCGGCCTCGCGTGGCGCCCCTCGCTGCACCGCCGCGTGCGCCTCGTGCTCGAGGCCGAGGCGGGCCTAGGGCTCCTCGGCGGCGTCGGGCGCGCGCTGTTGGGCGGGGCCATCGGCGCGGACGTTGCGGTGATCGACGGCCTTACCGTCGGCCCGTCGCTGCGCTACCAGCAGCTCATCGCGGGCAGCGCCGGGGGCGACGACCCTCGCTACGCCTCGCTCTCCGTGGTGGTGGGCCTCTCCTCCGAGCTCTTCGATCGCCCGGCCCCCCCCCCCGCCGCGGTGCCCCCGCGGCCCACGCCCCGGATCGCCCCGCCTCCCGCGGCCCGGCCGACCGCGCCTCCGCCCCAAACCCCGCCGACGCCGAGCCGTCGGACCGCGGCCCCGCCGACGCCGACGGTCGGGCTCACGGTCGACCGCGACCACGACGGCGTGTCCGACGCGAGCGACCCCTGCCCCGCCGAGGCGCCGGGCTGGCTGCCCGATCCCGCGCGCCCGGGCTGTCCCCTCCCCGACCGTGACCGCGACCTCGTGCCCGACGCGAGCGACGTGTGCCCCGCCGTCGGGGGTGCCCCCCACGAGGAGGCGCCGCTGCACGGCTGCCCCGGCGCGATCCGCGTCGACGGCCAGCGGCTGCGCATCGACGAGCCGCTGGTCTTCGACATCGTGCGGCTGCGGAGCGTGAACTACCCCGCGCTGCGCGAGCTGCTCTCGGTGCTGCGCACGCTGCCCGCGGGGGTGCGGGTCACCATCGTGGGTCACTCCGCGGCCGAGCCCGACCCCATCGGTCGGGTGCAGCTCGCGGCCGACCGCGCGCGCGCCGTGCTCTCGTGGCTCGAAGCGCACGGGCTACGCCGGGAGCACGTCGTCACGGCGATCGCCCCTCCGGAGGGCGTCACCGCGGCGCCCGACCCGGCGACGGTCGAGTCCGTGGACATCTGGCTGACGCGCCCCTGAGCGTTTGGGGGCGTAGGCCTACTTCGGGTTGATGCTGACGACCGGGAGCATCGCGGCGGTGAGCCGCGCGGCCGTGTGCACGTCGCGGACGCCGGCCTCGGCGCAGTTGACCGCGAGTTGGAAGAGCTTCTGGTCGGCGCCGAAGACGGGCCCCTGGGTGGGCTCGGTGGGCACCGTTCCCTTCGGGGGGATGCGGCAGGTGCTGAGGTCGATGCCGTGCTTCGAGGCGAGGGCGTGGATGTCCGCGAGGGTGTCGTCGTACGAGCCCGGGTCGCGGTTGATGTTGACGATCATCGTGGCGACGACGGAGGGGATCTTCACCGTCATCCGCGGGTCGTCCGGGAAGAACAGCTCCTTGGCGCGGAGCTGCTGGTCGGCCACGAGGATCTCGAGGTTGACCGAGGGGATGAGCGCGGGGTGGGTGAGCTGCTCGACGCTCTTGCCCTCCTCCTTGAAGAAGTCGCCGCGGCGCTCGGCCCCCTTGCTCCGGAAGAAGTACGCGCAGCCGGTGCTCGGGCCGGAGTTGCCGCTGAGCGACAGGCCGCGCTCGAACCTGCCCACCTGCGTGGCCGCGAGGCAGTTGACGATGCCCGTCCAGACGTCAGGTATGCTGCTGGTGAAGTAGGTCCCGCCGGAGAGCTCGCGGACGCGCTCGATGACGTCGCGTCGCACGAAGGACGTGTAGATGGACGGCAGCGCGCCGAAGCCCAGCGACCAGTCGTAGAAGCGCGCGAGCAGCGCCCGGGCGTCGATCATCTGGAAGCCGGCGCCGGTGTGGACGAAGAGCCGCCCGCGGTTGAGCGGCTCGAGCGCGTTGTCCCACCAGTACGTGTACTTCTGCCAGGTGAGCACCTCCAGCGGCGCGAGGGCGAAGATGTCGCTGGCGAGGCGCATCCCGTCGGGCATGAGCGCGTCGTCGTCGCCCATGTAGAAGACGTACTCGCCCTCGCAGAGCTCGAGCGCCGCCTCCCAGTTGGCGGCCATCGGGAGCACCCGCGGCGAGCGCTGGTACTTCACCTTCGGCGTGCGGAACTGCCGCACCACCTCCCAGGTCTCCGGGCTGCTGCAGTTGTCCTGCACGATCAGCTCGTAGTCGTCGAAGCCCTGGAAGAGCACGCTCTGCATCGCATACGCGAGCGTCGCGGCCCGCTCGCGGGTGGGGATGACGATCGAGAAGCGGGGGCGGGTCAACGGTGATCTCCCGGGTCGTGGCGGCGCCGTGGAGCCTACAGCCCCTTGCGCTTCAGCATCTCGACCAGCGTCGTGCGGTTGAGCCCGAGCAGCTGCGCGGCGCGGTTGCGGTTGCCCTTGGTGCGGTCCAGCGCCTGCCGGATCATGTTGTTCTCGTACTCCTGGATGGCGCTGCGGAGGTCGATGCCCGTGTCGGGCAGCGGCCGCTCCACCGGCGGCGGCGGCGGCTGCGAGAGCCGACCCTCACCGCGCACCGTCGGCGGCAGGTCTTCGTACTCCACCAGCGGACCGTCGCTCAGCAGCACGGCCCGCTCGATGGCGTTCTCCAGCGTGCGGATGTTGCCCGGCCAGTCGTAGGACTTGAGCGCCTCGAGGGCCTCGCTGGAGATACCCACAAGGTCGCGCCGCTCGAGGTGGTCGCAGAACGACCGGAGGAAGAAGCGCGCGAGGGGCTCGACGTCCTCGAGGCGCTCGCGCAGCGGCGGCAGGTGCACGTGCACCACGTTGAGGCGGTAGTAGAGGTCCTCGCGGAAGCGCCCCGCGGCGACCTGCGCGAGGAGGTCGCGGTTGGTGGCCGCGACGATGCGCACGTCCGAGCGGTGCACGTGGGAGTCGCCGACGGGGGAGTACTCCTTCTGCTGGAGCACCCGGAGGATCTTCACCTGCATCGACAGGGGCAGCTCGCCGACCTCGTCCAGGAAGAGCGTTCCCCCCTCGGCCTTGGCGAGCCATCCGGCCCGCGCGGCGTGGGCGCCGGTGAAGGCCCCGCGGGCGTGACCGAAGAGCTCGCTCTCGATGAGGCTCTCGGGGATGGCGCCGCAGTTGACGACCACGAGAGGCTTCTTCGCCCGCGGCGAGGCGTCGTGCAGCGCCGCCACCGCGAGCTCCTTGCCCGTGCCGCTCTCGCCGGTGACCAGCACGTTGCAGGTCGACCGGGCGACCCGCTCCAGTGTGGCAAGCGCGCGGCAGATCGTCGGGTTGCGACCGACGATGGTTCCGCGGCTGGTGGACTTCAGCGCCGCAAGCGCGGGCACACCCCCGACAGCCGAGGCCGTCTCTTCGATCAGAGCGTCCTTCGCTTCGGCAGTCGATCCTCGGTGCTGCATCAATCTCCTCGTCCGCATTCCGCTTCTGCCAACCTCAGGTGCCTCCGCCTGCTTCGTGGGCGCACAGGACCTACGTACGGGATTTCAGGAAAATTCGGAAGTCGGTCGACCCACTTCAGGGGGGTCAGACCGCGCGCTGCTGGCGGACGTCAGCCACAATGGCCGCGGGGACCGGTGAATTCAGCACATCGCGTTGAAATTGTGTCGGCCTTCCAAAAATCTCCGAGGCCGACGGGTTCACCCTCCCGGGCGTCGAGGTCGACCTCCCCTTCCTTGACCTGCCGCGGCCGGCGTCGCGCGCGCCCGCCCGCCGGGGCGTCCGACGTACACTCGAGGCCCTCCACCGATGTCCACCACCATCCCGCCCTGGGCCCGCGCCCTGCTCCTCGCCGACCGCGCCGTGCACTCCTCGGTGCGGCTCGCGGCGCTCGTGCGCACAGAGCTCCTCCTCGCCGGGCTCTCCGCCGACGCGCGCGAGGCCGTCAACGCCGCCGTGTTCTCCGCCGAGGACACCTACGCCCCGGGCGGGCCGACCTTCGCCCACGGGCTCTTCGCGTGGGAGCGCGCCGCCTTCGCCACGACCCCCTTCCCCTCCTCCGGCCGGGTGCTGCTGGGCGGGGCTGGGGGCGGGCGCGAGCTCGCCGGGCTCTCGGCGCTCGGCTACGAAGTCACCGCCTTCGAGCCCGCCCCCGCGCTCGCCGAGGCGCTCGCGGCGGTCGCGGCCCGGCACCCTGGATCCCACGCGGTGTGCGCTTCGTGCGCCGACCTGGTGCGCGCCGCGCGGGGCGACGGCGGTCCCCTCGCGGCGATCGTGGGCGCGCCCTACGACGCCGTGGTGCTGGGCTGGGCGAGCCTCTCGCACCTCACCGACCCCGCGGCGCGCGCCGCCCTCCTCGCCGCCCTCCCGGCGATCGCCCCGGGCGCCCCGGTGCTCCTGAGCTACCTCGGCCCCGACGACGACGGGCGCGCCAACGGGCGGGTCGAGCGCATCCGGTCACCGCTGCGCCGCGGCCTGGCGCTCGCCCTCGGGAGAGACGCCCCGGCGCCGGGGGTGGGCTTCCAGCCGGGCGCTGGCTTCTACCAGCGCTTCAGCGCGGGAGAGATCGAGGCCCTCGCAGCCGGGGCCGGATACACGGCGGTGCTGCACGAGCGCGAACCCTATCCGCACGCGATCCTGGCGCCCCGGTCGGAGGTCACCGCGGCCCGGTAGCGGGCGATCGCGGGAGCGCGCCGGGGTCGGCCGCGCGCTTCGAGGTCCGACTGCCCAGAGAGATCTGAGCCGCGGCGGCGGGCAGCACCCTGCTCGGCCAGCGCCGCGCGACTACATGCAGACGTTCGCAGCGCCGGGAGTGCCGAAGTCGGCGCGCCCGTACGCGGGGCCGCCCGAGCACCACATCGCAGGCAGGTCGTTCATCGTCGCGTCGAGGGTCATCGGCCGCAGCGATTTCGACCGCCCCGCAGTGGCAGGCCAGCCCGCGGAAGCAGCGTTCGTGTACGTCACGCTGTCGATCAGCGTCGTGCCGTCGCTCGCGAGCAGCGTGATCGTGTCCGGTGTCGCGGCACCGTTGCCGAGGTCCATCGCGGAGCCGTAGGCGTAGAGCACCGACACGCCGCCGTTGGTCGTCATGTCGCCGTTCTTGCCGAGGACCGCGTACCCGCGACCGGGCACCAGCAGCGGAGACGCCGCCGTCACCTGGAACATCTCGGTGCCGCTCCCCCGCACCCGCAGCCCGCGCAGGTCCACTGGCGTCTCCGAGGGATTGTAGACCTCGAACCACTCGCCCAGCGTGTCGGTCACCGCGTCGGGGTCGTTCATGATCTCCGTGATGACCAGCGTCCCGGTCATCGCGCCCGGCGCGCCGAGGTCCGTCGTCCCGCTGTCGCGGCGGCCGGCGTCCACCCCGCCATCGACCGGGGCGCCCGCGTCCGGCACCCCACCGTCGATCGGGGCCGCCGCCATCGGGCAGGCGTTCATGCCGTCCGCGCGCGTGCAGGGCGACGGATCGCACACGTCCCCTGCCCCGTCGCCGTCGGCATCGTCCTGGGTGGTGTTCAGGTCGAAGGGCGGATTGAAGACGCCCGGGCAGTTGTCCATCGCGTTGGGTAGCCCGTCACCATCGTCGTCGGCGCCCATCATCGGCGTCCCCGGCACCGCCGCGATCGTCCCTCCACCGATCGCCCGCCGGGGGATGGGCCCGTGCCCGAAGTCGCACCGGTCGAGCTCAGGCCCGCCGCACCGGAACAGCGGGTACAGCTCATAGGCATAGCAGTAGTTCCCGGTGCCGGTGCCCATGCACATCGCGTCGGCGTTGCGCGCCCCCTCCAGCGCCGCGGCGATGGCCCCGCGCAGGCCCGCGAGGTCCGACGGCTGCGCACAGACCACCTTGCGCGCGCCGCAGACGCCCGGCATCCCGGCCGGCGACATCCCGTCGGGCACGGCCATGCAGCCCATGCCCGAGACCACGGCGCCCGCGAGCAAGGGCGCGTCACCGTAGATGGCGCGCCCCGCCACGACGACCAGCCGGACGTCCTGCGCGCGGGCGTCGAGCAGCGCGCGGTAGGGTCGCGTGCGGTCGCCCGCGAACACCGCGAGGTCGGCCTGGTAGTCCGGGGCGAGGCGCCCCAGCTGGTCGTCGAGGTTCATCGCGATGGCGCCGTTGACCGTGGTCATCGCGACGAGCTGGACGTCGCTGAAGGTGCGGTCGTAGTAGCGCTCGTTGAGGTGCGCAGCGCACTGGAGCTCGCCGATGAGGTTCATGCTGCCCGACGGCGTCCAGTCCACGCCGAGGGCCACGGTGACGCCGAGGGCGTGCGCCGTCGTGACGTCCGCGGTCTCCCCGTAGAGGTCGATGTTGCTCCGCGGCGACCAGATGAGGTCGGCCTCCACCGCAGCCATCCGGGCGTATTGCGCCGTCGAGCAGCCCAGGCAGTGGACGATCGCAGTCTTCTCGGTGATCACCCCGTTGCGATCGGCCAGGTCGAACTCCGAGCGCGCGTTGCCGTCGATGCCCTCCGCGATGTGCGGGAGGAAGGCCCGGTAGCGACGGTCCGTGGTCATGCGGGATCGCACCGACGCGAGATGCGTGGCGGTCGTCGTCTCGTTGGGCAGGCCCGTGGCGCTCGAGACCAGCACCGAGTCGATGTCGGGATCGACGTAGGCGCCGGCGATTCCGCTCCCCGCGACGTCAAAGGAGTCGAGGTTGCGCACCCACCCGCCGACGTTGACGTCGTCGAGCAGCGAGCCCGCGGTGCCGGACATGGAGGTGGTCCCTGCGAAGGCGAGGCGCACCTCGGCATAGCGCTGTGCGAGGCGCTGGTTGGTACGGCTCGTCGAGCCGAAGGGGCGGTGCGGGATCTTGAAGGTGTCGTAGAGGGGCTCGTGCTCGCGCCAGGTGTTGCGGTTGTCGTAGCGCCGCTCGTGCCGGAAAACCGGCATGTGGTTGTAGTCCGCGTGCTGGTGGGGATCGATCAGGCCCGGGAAGATCACGCCTTCGGAGCACACGACCTGCGCGCCGCGGGCGTTGGGGCTGGCGCTGCAATCGGGGCCGACGCAGGCGATGCGTCCGGTCTCCGCGGAGAAGAGCACCTCGCCGTCGCAGATCACCCGGTCGGGGGTGACGACGGTGCCCCGGACGCGCACGAAGCGGGTGCTACCGGCCGCCGGCACGCACGGGGCGAAGGAGTTGGGGCAGCTCTCCCCCGCCACGCCGACCGCCGCGTCGCTGGGGATGGCCGGCACATCCCTGGATGCGTCCACCACGGCCGCATCCGGCGGATCGGCCGGGGGTGACGAGCAAGCGGTCAGCACCCCGAAGAGGACGACGCAACGGGGCAAGCGCGGGTGCATCGCTCAGAACCTTCCGGAACGAACTGGAATTGTCTACGGCACCGCCTCGAGACCGGGAGGCTTGCGATCCGGAGAACCGGCGCCGACACGCGCTGGACGCCGCGCCCCGCGACGGACGGTCGCTGCCTCGCGCTCAAGTCGGAGCGCGCGCCCTCTTCACGAGCGCGACCATCGCCTTGCGCACCTCGTCGGTGGTGGTGACGGGCGCGTCGAACGCGAGGCGCGCCGCCTTCGGCCCCCTCGGCGTGCTGATCGCCAGGTCGAAGCCGTAGCGATCGACCGTGGTCATCGTCACAGCGCTCGCCTCGGGGACCAGGAGCAGACCCTTCGCGTAGGCGAGCAGCGCGTCGCCGTGATCGTCGTTCATGTGCGTGAGAATGCCGGCAGCGGCGCCTGCGAGGGGGTCCGGCTCGGCGCGCGCGTAGTCCTCCGCGCCCACCCACGACATGCGGCCGAAGCCGCCCACGTAACGGAGCGCGGTCGGCTCCAGGCGATAGAAGGCGAAGTCCTCGAAATCGACGTAGTACCCGGCGCGCGGCTGCGCGGCGAGGAAGGTCGCGCGCACGTCGGCGACCTCGGAGGCTGGCACCCTCGCGCAGCGCCCGAGGAGCGTGACCCGCCCGAGCGCGAGCACCTCCTCGTGGCGACCAGGAGCTTCGGTCACGAGCATCGACGCCTCCGCGTGATCGTCGAGGTTCTGCGTGTGCTCGGCGAGGCGGGACAGCAGCATGAGGGCCTGGCCCCCGCGGTCCCACGCGACCGTCACGAGCGACCCGTAGGGATACCCGGCGGGCTCGCGCGCGATCGTGCAGAGGGTCGCCGAGTGCGCGTCGGCGACCAGGGTGCGACAGCGCTCGGCGTGGGTCGGCGCGCGGGCGGCGAGAAGCTCCGGGCGATCGTCGTCCGCGCCTTCGCCGCGCCCGTGACGGCCTGCTCTCGTGGGGTCGTTCGCCATGCAGGAGGGCTAGCACGGCGCGACGCCTACGACCCCCTCGTGTCGGGATCGGTCTTCGGCCCGGAGCGCTCCCGACAGGTGCGGGAGGAGGTCTTCGACGTCTGCGTGGCGTAGGGCCTGTCGCTGCTCTCTGCCGCGCCCGGCGACGAGCGGCCCGGCCGCTACGACTTCGACTGCTCGGCGATGGCGGGCCTCGCGCAACACCGGCCGCGTGGCCTTCGTGGAGGAGACGCCGCGGCGGCGGTTCAGCTGCGCGGTTCAGCGACTCCGAGGGAGCCCATGTCGATTCGGCAGGAGGTGGCCCTCAGCTCTTCGCCACGCCGACCCGACCCGCGCCCCGGAAACACAAGAGCCCCCGGATCGCCTCGTCTCGCGACGATTTGATCCGGAGGCTCTGGAGTGGAAAACCCGCTCTCACACGGGTGATTCCTTCGGTGACCCCAACGGGAAGCGAACAGAGTCCGTGTCCCGATCCGCCGGTGGATTCGATCGAGATGTGCATTCGCTCCCGCGACGCGGCGTAGGCCGACGCCCTGCTGCGCCCGCTGCCGACGTCCGGTGCGCCGGGAGCGAGGCGGAGCGCCGCGATCGATCACGAGGCGTTCGACGGATCCCGCGGGGGGCGCCGGGAGAGGCGCACGGTGAAGGTCGTTCCGCCGTCGGCGGTCGAGGTCACGTCGAGCGCGCCACCGTGCGCCATCACCACCTGCGAGGCGACAAAGAGTCCGAGGCCGAGCCCGGCGTTCGCCGACCGATCCCCGTCGTGGCGGGACATCGGCTCGAAGATCGTGGCCAGGCGGACTGGGCAGATGGCCGTTGTGTACCGCCAGCAGCATCTCGCCCCCGTGGCCCTCGGCCTTGAGGCTGATCGGCCCGCCGCTCAAGCGAGGCGGTCGGAGAGGAGGGTGCCGAGAATGGCGAGGAGTTCACCCGGCTCGACGGGCTTGGCGAGGTGCATGTCGAAGCCCTCGCGGAGCGCGCGGGCGCGGTCCGCATCGCGGGCGTAGGCGGTGAGGGCGAGCGCGGGCACGTTGGCGTGGGCCGACGCCGGCTGCGCGCGGACTCGGCGGATCAACTCGAAGCCGTCCATGTCGGGCATGCCGATGTCGGAGATCAGCACGTCGAACGTGCCGCGCTCGAGCACGCGCAAGGCCTCGGTGCCCCCGCCCGCGGTCTCGACCTGGCACTCGCACTGCGAGAGGACGAAGCGCACGAGCTCGCGGGTCTCGACCTCGTCGTCCACGAGGAGCACCCGTTTGCCGCGCAGCGCCGCGGGGCAGTCGAAGGAGACCCCATGCGGCGGGTGGGGCTCTGGCGCCGCCGGGGAGGAGCGATCGGCGCGCGGGGGCGCGAGCGGGAGGCGCACCGTGAAGGTCGCGCCGACACCGGGACCGTCGCTCTCGGCCCGGACGTCGCCGCCGTGGAGCTCAACCAGCGAGCGCACGATCGCGAGGCCCAGGCCCAGGCCGCCCGTCTTGCGCGTGAAAGATGCGTCGCCCTGCCGGAAGCGGTCGAAGACGTGCGGGAGGAAGTCCGCCGCGATCCCCTGGCCAGTGTCCGACACGACCAGCTCGACGTGCGACGGCTCGCGCCGCAGGCGCACCTGCACCCGGCCCCCCTTGGGGGTGAACTTGATCGCGTTGGACAGGAGGTTCCAGGCGACCTGCTGGAGCCGGTCGGCGTCGCCGACGATGGTGGCGTGCGAGTCGAGCTCGGGCTCGAGCCGGATGCCCCGGGCCTCGGCAGCCGGGCGCACGGCCTCGATCGCGGCCTCCACCACGCGCACCATCTCGACGGGTCCGACACTCAGCACGAACTTGCCCTGCTCGATGCGCGACAGGTCGAGCATGTCCTCGATGAGCCTCGCCTGGATGCGCGCGTTGCGCTCGACAGTCTCCAGGGCCGCCGCCTGTTGCTCGGCCGGAACGTTCCCGCTCCGCAGCATCGAGGACCAGCCGATGATCGCGGTGAGCGGCGTGCGCAGCTCGTGGCTGAGGGTGTTGAGGAACTCGTCCTTGGCGCGGCTCGCCTCCTCCGCCGCCGCGCGCAGTCCATCCACCCGGCGGCGCGCGGTGACCTGCGCCGTCACGTCCGTCCCAACCACCATCAGGCCGATGATCGCGCCGCCCTTGCGCATCGGCTGGAGGACGTAGTTGAAGAAGCACGAGGCCGTCACTCCGTTGCGGACCAGGCGCACCTCCCTCTCGGTGAAGCGCGCCGTCTCGCCGCGCTCGTACACGTCGCGAAACATGTCCGCGACCGGCCGCCCCACGAGCTCCGGGAACACATCGAGGTAGTCCCGCCCGACGAGGCCCTGCCGTCCGACCACCTCGCAGTACGCCGCGTTCGCGACGACGAAGCGCAGCGACGGCCCCTCAAGCACGGCGATGGGAAGCGGGGTCTGCATGAACAGGTCGTGCAGGTGCGCACGGGCGGCCTCGGCCTCGGCGCGGGCGCCTTCAACCTCCAGTAGGAGGCGCTCGCGTTCCCGCTCCGCCCGCTTGCGCGCGGTGATGTCCACCGCCGTCCCCAGCATGCGCAGCGCCCGTCCGCCCGCGCCCGTCGTCCTCGCGCGCGCTTCTACCCACCGCGCGCGCCCGTCCTCGGGCGACACCGTGCGGTGCTCCTCCAGGAAGAAGCCCTCGCTCCCGCCGGTCCGCGCGGCCTCGATGGCGGCGGCGGTCCGCTCGCGATCCTCGGGGTGGATGCGGAGGAGCATCTCCCCGAGGAGGAGCGGGGCTTCTTGCGGCAGGAAGAACAGCACGCGCCACTGCTCGTCGGCCGTGACGCGGCCCGTCGCGAACTCCACCTCGAAGGTGCCGGCACCTGCGGCTTCCCCCACCTGCCGAAGGTTGAGCTCGCTCTCGCGGAGCCTCCCGGCGAGCACCCCGACGCGCGCCTCCTGCGCGGCCTGCTCGCGCGCGCGGAGCTGAGCCTCGCCGAGACGCAAGGCCTCTACGTGCTGCCAGAGCGCGACGAGGGCGGCGACCTTGGCCCGCAACACGTCCGGGTTGAAGGGCTTCGCGAGGTAATCGACGGCCCCGTGCGCGTAGCCCCGGGCCTCGTGCGCCTCGTCGCGATGGATCGCCGTGACGAAGAGTATCGGCACCTCGCGCGTGCGCTCCCTCTGCCGGATCAGTGCGGCGGTCTCGAAGCCGTCGAGCCCCGGCATCTGCACGTCGAGCACGATGACTGCAAAGTCTTCGCGCAGGAGGCACTCCAGCGCCTCAGTCCCGGACGACGCCCGCACGAGCCGGGCGCCCAACGGCTCGAGCACGGCCTCGAGCGCGAAGAGGTTGGGAGGGTGGTCATCGACGAGCAGGACGCTTGCGGTCGGGGCGGGGGGCGGAGGTGGGGGAAGGGAGGGAGCCATCGGCGTCTCGAGAGCGTACGCGGCCTGCGACGGGCGCGGTCCCGTCCCCCAGATTCGGGCGAGCACCGACCGAGCCAGGAGACTGAGGAGTGGATCCATGTTCCGGCGTCTTTGCCGGGTGCCCTCGCGTCGGGCCACGCCCTCATGACACCGACATCCACCGTGCGGTCGGGTGGTCGGCATGGCGTGTTAGCCTCCGACGCCTCGCGACCGGGTTGATGTTGGCGAGAGGAGGCGGGACGGGAGCAACGCTCCATCCGCTCGCCCCGACGATGCGAAGGGAGATCCGTCATGACGCGCGCGACCGTCCCGCCCCTGAACAACCCCCTACCGGCCCGGATCACGGCTTTCGTCGAGCAGCTGGAGCGCCACCGCAAGGGGGCGCCCCCGCTGCGCCAGGTGACGTCCGCCGAGCCCCTCGCCCCGTCCATGCTGCAGGAGGTACTGGAGCAACTGCAACTCGAACGCGAGGAACTGGCCGTCGCCGAGGAGACGCTGCGGGTCCAGCTGGAGGTGATGGCTGCCAGCGAGCACGCGAGGGAGGCCGAGCGCGTGCAGTACCGCGAGGTCTTCGACTTCGTGCCCGACCCCCTCCTCGTCACCGACCGCCGTGGGGTGGTCCAGGAGGCGAACCTCGCGGCACTGCAGCTGCTCTCGATCGAGATGCAGTACCTCCTTGGCAAGCCACTGGTTGCGCTGGTCGATCACGACAACGTCGCGGGCTTCCTCGACGCCGTCTCCCGGCTCGGCGCCGAGCGCATCGTCGAGCGCACCCTCAGCCTGCGAGCACGCAATGGCACCTTCCCGCGGGTGCGGGTGCGAGGCGCGCTGATGCGCGACGGCGCACGGGTCCTGTGGAGCGCCCGGGAGGGCGAGCCGGTTCCCGCACTGGAGGCCGGGGCCGGGAGACAGATCGACGCGCTGGGGATCGCGCTCTACGCGCAGGCCGAGGCGCTCCGGCGGCTGCAGCGGGAGAACATCGAACTCGCAGTGCGCGAGCAGGGGGCGCGTGAGGCGCGGGACGCGATGAAGGAGCAGCTCGACGCCTTGGCCCTCGCGGAGGGCGTGACCAGGCTCCACTTCGAGGTCACGGACGTGGGGGCGCTCGTGCGCGGCGAGGTCGAGGCCGTGCGCCCGCTGGCCACGGGGATGTCGATCGACCTCTCGTGCGCGGCGCCCGCAGGGCTCGTGGTGCTGGGGGACCGGCTGCGGCTCATCCAGGTGGTGACCACCATCCTGTCCAACGCGCTGAAGTTCACGCCCGGGGGCGGCCGCATCGTGGTCCGCTGCGAGCCCGGCAAGTCGTCGGCGGAGGGGCGCACGATCCGCGTCGTGGTGGAGGACACCGGGCGGGGCGTGCAGCCGGGCGAGGTGGACGCGTTCTGCGTGCAGGGCAAGGAGGGGCAGAAATACGCCCGCAGCCTGGGCCTCTACCCGGTCCGGCAGTTCGTCGAGTTGCACGGGGGCACTGTGGAGGCCGAGGCCGCGGGCCCCGAGGGGGGCACCCGCTTCATTGTCACCCTCCCGGCGATGGCGGAGGCCAACGGCGCGGCCCCCTGAGCCGAGCCCGGTGCAAACCTCGAACGTCCGCCGAGGCCGGCGAACGGACGATGTCATCGGTCAGGAACGCCTGCATTACCTCGAGGGTGCCCACGTCGCCGTCCACACCAGAGTGCGGGAGGTCGTTCAGTCTGGTGGTGCGACGACGTCGAGCGTGGGCGAGGGCTGATGGATGGGCACGGCAGAGGCTCCTCTGCTGGGCGCGACGCGCGCCAGTCTCTCCCTTCCGGGCGCTGCGGGCGGGTTCCGAGACAAGAATCGACAGCAAAACACAGTGAGCGGAACGGCCTGATCGATCGCGACCTGCGCGCGGGCCCAGGGCGACGGGGACCTCGGGGCCACGCTGCCGGGGCTCGACGTTCCACGTCGCCGTCCCAGAGGGAGGGCCGGGTCCATGGACTCGGACCTCCGTCGGCCCCCCGATCGAGGCCCCGAGGCGCGAGGACGAGACGGGCGGCGCCGGAGCGCGCAGCCGCCGGCGGATGGTCGGGGGCACCCAGGACCTCCACTCCGTCGTGCCCTTTCGGCGCCCCTTCATTGCGCTCCCGGCCACAGTCGCGCAGGTAAGCCGTCGATGGCTGACGTCGCGACCCACGTCCTGCTGATCGAGAGCGACCCGGCCGACGCCGCGCGCATCCGCGCGGCCTTCGAGGATGCGCAGTCCGCGGCCCCAGAAGTGGCGCTCTCGCTAGGCACGGCGGACGGGCTCGGGTCCGGCGTGGCGCGGCTCGGGGAGGGGGGCGTCCACGTCGTGCTGCTCTCCCTCGACCTGCCGGACGGCCAAGGGCTCGACGCCCTTCACCGCGTGCGGGCCCTGGCCACGACGCGGCCGGTCATCGTCCTCAGCCGCCGTACAGACCGGGCGGTCGTGGCGCAGGCCCTCCGCCAGGGGGCCCAGGATCACCTCGCCAAGTCTGACCTCGACGGCGACCGCCTGCTCCGCTCGCTACGCTACGCGCTCGCATGTATGCAGGGCGACCTCGACCGCGCCGCGCGCGCGCAGGCCGAGGCGCGCGCGACCGGGCTGGAGCGGCGGCTGGAAGCGCTCGTTGTCGGCGAGGCCCGCGCCCGCCGGCTCTACGAGGCTGGGATCCTTGGGGTGGTCTTGTGGACGCGCGAGGGGCGGATCACCGACGCCAACGACGCCTTCCTCCGGCTCGTGGGCCACACGCGCGCCGACCTCGACGCCGGGGCCCTCTCCTGGTCCACCATGACCCCCCCGGAGTTCCACGACCTGGACGCCCGCGCGCTCGCCGAGCTCGACGCCGGGGGCGCCTTCGCGCCCTTCGAGAAGGAGTACCTGCACCGCGACGGACACCGCGTGCCCGTGCTGCTGGCGGGCGCGACCTGGGAGGGATCGGGCGCGGAGAGCGTGGCCTGGGTCCTGGACATGAGTGCGCGCAAGCGGGCCGAAGCGGAGGCCGAGGGCCAGCGGCACCGCCTGCGCACGATCCTCATGCAGGCCCCGGCCGCGTTCGCCGTCCTGCGCGGCCCCGACCACGTCTACGAGCTCTCCAACGCCGTCAACGACCGCCTGGTGGGTCACCCCGTCGCGCTCGGCCGACCCGCGCGCGAGGCCGCCCCCGAGCTCGCCGCGCAGGGGCTCCTGGCGCTGCTCGATCGGGTCTACCAGACCGGCGAGCCCTTCGTCGGCGCGGAGGTGCCGCTGCGCCTCCAGCCGGTCGGCGCAGCGGAGGTCGGCGAGGCCTTCGTCAACGGGATGTACCAGCCGCTGCGCGACGCGGGGGGGCGGATCGAGGGCGTCCTGGCGTTCGCGTACGAGGTCACCGACCAGGTGCTCGCCCGGCGGCGGGCCGAGTCCCTCGCGGCCGAGCTCAAGGCCAGCGAGGAGCAGTTCCGCACGCTCGCCGAGTCGATGCCGCTGCTCGCCTGGTACGCCGAGCCCGACGGCTCGATCACCTGGTACAACCGCCGATGGCACGAGTACACGGGCCTGCCGCTGGCCGAGCAGGAGGGCTGGAAGTGGCGCGCCGTTCACGACCCCGCCGACGTGGAGCGCGTGACCGCGAAATGGCGTCACTCCCTCGCGACGGGGGAGCCCTTCGAGGACGAGTTCCGCCTGCGGCGCCACGACGGGGTCTGGCGTTGGTTCCTCACGCGGGTCGTCCCGGTGCGGGGGGCGGACGGCCGCATCGCCCGGTGGCTGGGCACTAACGTCGAGATCGACGCCCAGAAGCGCGCGGCGATCGCGGCGCGCCTGCTGGACCGAGCGAGCACCGCGCTGGCGGGCTCGCTCGATCTCGCCCGGACGCTCGCCAGCGTCGCGCGCCTCGTGGTGCCCGAGTGGGCCGAGTGGAGCTGCGTCTACCTGCGCGAGGGCGCCGGGCCGCTCCGGGTCGCGGCCGCGGCGCACCGCGACCCCGCCCGGGTCGCGATCCTCGAGATGCTGGCCGAGCGGCACCCCCACCCGCCCGAGGCCCCCAGGGGCCCCGCGTGGGTCGTGCGGACGGGGGAGCCGGAGCTGATCCCCGAGGTCACCGACGCCATGCGGCGGGAGACTGCGCGGGACCCCGAGCAGCTGGCGCAATGGCGGGCGCTCGGCGCGACCTCGTCGCTCATCGTGCCGCTGGTCGTCCAGGGCGAGGCCGTCGGCGCCCTCGCGCTCGCCCGCGCGGGCGCTATGGCCCCCTTCGAGGCGGCGGATGTGCCACTCTACGCGGAGCTCGGTCGGCGCGTGGCGGTGGCGATCGACAACGCGCAGCTCTTCGAGGCGGTCCGGCGGGAGCGGCGCCGGGCCGAGGAGGCCAACCGCACCAAGGACGAGTTCCTGGCGGTAACCAGCCACGAGCTGCGCACGCCCCTCACGGCCATCCTCGGCTGGAGTCGGCTGCTCCGGTTGGGTGCGGTGCCCGAGGACGGGCGCGACCGGGCGCTGGAGACGATCGAGCGCAACGCCCGGGCGCAGGCCCAGTTGATCGAGGACATCCTGGACGTCTCGCGCATCATGACGGGCAAGTTCCGGCTCGACGTCGCGCCCGTGGACCTCGGGCCGGTCGTCGAGGCGGCCGTCGAGGTCGTGCGCCCCGCGGCCGACGCCAAGGGCGTGCGGCTGCAGGTGCTGCTCGACCCCGCGGCCGGGGTCGTCCACGGCGACGCCGCGCGCCTCCAGCAGGTCGCCTGGAACCTCCTCGCCAACGCGGTGAAGTTCACCCCCCGGGGCGGCCGCGTCTACGTCCGCCTCCAGCGCGCGGAATCGCAGGTCGAACTCACCGTAGCGGACTCGGGTCGGGGCGTCGCGCCGGCCTTCCTCCCGCACCTCTTCGAGCCCTTCCAGCAGGCCGATGGCTCGACCACGCGCGCGCACGGCGGGCTCGGCCTCGGGCTCGCGATCGTCAAGCACCTGGTCGAGCTGCACGGCGGCACCATCGAGGCCGCGAGCGAGGGCGAGGGCCGCGGCGCGACGTTCACCGTCCGCGTCCCCATGGCCTCCCTGCAGTGCGCCCTGACGGCCGCGCCGCCAGACCCGCTCGCCCCTCCCACCCGGCCGGTCGGCCCGCCCCGTTGCCCACCCGAGGTCGCGGGGCTACGCGTGCTCGTGGTCGAGGACTCGCGCGACGCCCGTGACCTGATCCGCGCCATCCTGGAGCAGTGCGGCGCCGCGGTGACGACCGCGGCCTCCGCGGCGGAGGCGCTCGCGCTGTTCAGGCGGGACCCTCCCGACGTGCTCCTGTCGGACATCGGCATGCCGGACGAGGACGGCTACGCCCTGGTCCGGGCGGTGCGTGCGCTCCCGGCCGAGCGGGGTGGGCGCACCCCGGCGGTCGCGCTGACCGCCTACGCCCGTCGGGAGGACCGCATTCGCGCACTGCGGGAGGGGTTCACCGATCACGTCAGCAAGCCCATCGAGCCTCAAGACCTCCTCACCGTGCTCGCCGCGGCCGTCGGACGGCATGGGGGGACGGTGTAACGCCGAGGCCACCGTTGCCTCTGCCGCGCGTTTCGTCGCACCACGTCAGCGCACGGAGGGCCCCCCCTGAGCGTCGCAAACCCGCCTCCGATGTGGCGTCGGTCGTGGAGCCCTGCGGGGTGTTGGTCACCCTGGTCGTGGGCGGCGCCGAGCCCCTCGTGGGCTGCCTCCAGGCCCACCGAGAATCGTCCTCGATAGCAGGACGCGTACAACCGTCAGCGAGGAACCGCGACCCCTGACAGACGCGCAGCAAGCACCCGTGTACCGTGGAAGACGTGAACCCCAAGAAGCCGGCAAATTCAGAGCCAGCCGGAGCGGTCGAGGAAACCGAGGAGGTGCGGACCCGGCCTCGGGAGCTGGCCGACGCCATGCCGTTGATCGTGTGGATCCACGACCGCGACGGGGCGCCGACCTACGTCAATCAGCGGTGGACGGACTACACCGGGCTCGACCTGGTCGCGACCCTCCGCGTCGGCGCCCACACGCTCGTCCACTCCGACGACCTCCCGGAGGTAACGCGCCGGATGGAGGAGGCGAGGGCCGCGGGCGCCCCGGCCGAGGCGGTGTACCGACTGCGTCGCGCGTGCGACGGGGCCTGGCGCTGGCACGTCGCGCGGGTGGTCCCGTTCACCGACGACGGGGGCCGCACGACGTCCTTCGTCGGGACGGCGACGGACATCGACGACCGGCGGCGGGCCGACGAGGTGCAGCACTTCCTGCTCCGCGCGGGCGAGGTGCTGGGCGCCTCGCTCGACCTGGCGAGGACGCTCGACGACGTCGCCCGGCTGGTCGTGCCCCACCTGGCGGACTGGTGCGCCATCGACCTGCTCTCCGAGGGCGGCGCGCTCGAGCGGGCGGCCGTGGCCCACGTCGATCCGGCGAAGGTCGCGCTGGCGTGGGACCTGGGGCGCCGCCTGCCGCCCCGCCCCGACGACCCGCACGGGGCCTACGCCGTCCTCCGAGCGCGCCGCGCCGAGCGCATCGAGGAGATCCCCGATGCGCTGCTCGCGGCGGCGATCCCCGACCCCGAGATCCTCGCGGTGGCCCGGTCGCTCGGGCTGCGGTCGTCGATGTGCGTGCCGCTGGTGGCCCGCGACCGCGCGCTCGGGGCGCTCAGCCTCGTCTCGGCCGAGTCGGGGCGGCGCTACGACGAGGGCGATATGGCCTTCGCTGAGGAGTTCGCCCGGCGCATCGCCGTCGCCGTGGACAACGCACAACTGTACGCCCAAGCGACCGCCGCGCGCGCCGCTGCCGAGGCCATGGCGGCCGACGTGGCCGAGCAGAGCCGCGCGGTCGAGGCCGCGCTGCTGAGGATGCGCGCCGAGCGCGACGTCGCGCTCGGCCGCGTCGAGGCGCTGGAGCGGGCGCGCGGCGGGGCGGGCGCCCCGTGACGGACGCTCCGAGCGACCGGGCCGCGGACCCCGCGCTCCGCGAGCTCGCCCTCGAGAAGCTCACGCGCGTCCTGGGTGCGGCGCGCGGCCGTCGCGTGTACGACGACGTGCTCGCTGAGGCTGGCCTCACGGAGGTCCGCACGCCCGACGACCTCTACGCCTTGAGCGAGTGTCTCTCGCGACTGGGCGGGTTCGAGGCGGCCGTCGGCGGACTCCTCGGCGTGGCGGCGGTCCTGCGCGGGGCCTCGGCGCGCCCGCTCATCGCCTGAGGCGCGGGTTACCGACAACCTTCCCTCGATCGCCGCGTAGGACGGCCCTGACCCCGTCCGGGGCAACGGGCTACTCCGGTGGCGCTTCGAGCGGGAGCGAGAAGGAGAACGCGCTCCCGACCCCGAGCGCGCTCTCGACGCGCATCACCCCCCGGTGGGCCTCGACGATGGTGCGGGCGAGCGCCAGGCCAAGACCCGCGCCGCCCCGCTCGGTCCGTGCGGCCTGCCAGTACCGGTCGAACAGGTGCGAGAGTTGCGGCGCGGCGATCCCGTGGCCCTGGTCGCGCACGGAGAACTCCACCCTCCCCGCGGCGGCCTCCGCGCGCAGCGCGACCGCCGAGCCCGGCGGCGAGAACCGGACAGCGTTGCCCAGGAGGTTGGTGAGCACCTGGAGGATCCTCTCGCGGTCACACACGAGCGCTTCCTCCGCCCCAGCCTCGACCGCGAGCGCGACGCACTTGGCCTCGGCGAACGGGCGGATGGCCTCGGAGGCCGCGCGCAGCAGTTCGGAGGCTCGCTCGCGGGTCAGAGCCAGGGCCGGGCGCCCCGCCTCGAAGCGGGACAGGTCGTGCAGGTCCGTCACCAGGCGGTTCATCCGATGAACGGCGCGCCCGATGGAGCGGGCCAGCTTCGCGACCCACAGGCCATCGACGACGTCCACAGCCTCGGTCTTCTCCAACAGTGCGGCGCTCCCCAGCACCAGCCCGAGCGGGTTCTTGAGGTCGTGCGACACCGCAGCGATGACCTGCTCGCGCGCCGCGGCGACCTCGCCCTCGCGGCGCCGGCCGAACTCGTGGACGGCCTCGGAGAGGTCCGTCGTCAGGCACCGGGCGAGGCCGTTCCACTCGTCGAGGGTCGGCTCGTCGGAGGACTCCTTGAGGGCCACGAAGATGCATTCGCGGAGTACTCCGTACTCGCGCACCAGCGCGGCGGGCGGGAGGTTCGGCGGCCAGCACGGACGCTCGTGCGGTCGGGCCGGCGCGTCCCGGGCCGCGGCGCGGTCGCGGACGGTCGCCCCTGGCGCGTCGCGCAGGTTCCGCGCGAGCCCGTCGAGGTACCGCCGGAGGTCGTCGAGGACCTGCTCGGCGGAGGCCCCGCGCGGGTCCGCGGCCTCCCGGCGCACGGTGGACAGGTACCGCCTTGCGATCGTCTCGCGGTGGTCCACGAGGAGGGCGTGCAGCGCGGAGCGCGTCAACGGCAGCTCCGGCCGATTCGCGCCGCGCGGACCGCGTCGAGGGGGGACTTCGTCATCGATCACACTCCGGGGCGGCGAGGGGTCCGCCGCTTCGCTTGCGTAGGGCCCACCGCGACGCGCCCGAACTGCGCGCCCGTGCAGGCGTCGTCGGTCGTGAGTCCGCCCCGACGGAGCGCTGTGGGAGATCGATACAGCCCTGTGCAGGCGCCGTACAGCGCGGCCTATGCGCCAGCTGGATCGAGCGCCTCGAACGAAGGGGCGCGCGTCTGGCCGACCTCGTGCAGTCAGAGACCGTAGATCAATACCTCGGGTGGGGTGACTCGAAATATCGCGAGGGCGCCGTCGCGACGGCGCTGTGTCCCCCACGCCTCCTCCGGTGCCACAGGGCCCGGATCGCGGCGTCGCGTTTGGCGGTCGAGGTCGCCGAGCTCGCGGGGTTCGATCGTCTTCGCTCGATTCCGTGACCGCTCACCCTCTTTCGGCGAGCGCGGGCGTCAGGCCAGGAGCTTGAGCGCGTGCTGGAGCAGGTTGGCCGACAGCGCTCCGAGCAGCGCCACGTTCAGCACCTTCGGCGCGCCCCGCACCAGCAACTGTGTCAGCCCCTGCATGCCCTTCTGCCGCGCGTTCGCTAGCTCCGAGAGGCTTCCACGCACGCGGGCGATCTCCTTGCCCTCGTCGCTCGCGAGCAACCTTCGCCACTCTGCGATCTCCGGGGAGACGTCCGCCTGCGCGCCCGGCGCTTGACCCTTGCGGGGTTTGGGCGCCGCGACGATCGGCTTGATGTTCCGCAGCAGGAGCGTCTTGATGTCCTCGTGCTTGGCGTGGTTGCTGTCGGCCACGACCGCACTCGGCCGGACGCCGCTCCGTTGCTCCACCTGCTCCACCATGGGCACCAGGCTTCCGAGGTCGCTGCCGACGTTCGTGACGCGCACGCCGACGATGGTGCGGGGGCCGCCCATCTTGTCCCCCACGACGCCGAACTGGATGTTGTACCCGGGTCGGAAGCCGCCATCGGCCATCTTCATTACCCGCGCCTCGGCGTCGGTCGTCGAGCCGCGTGCGACGGCCTCGGGGTGCGCCTCGCGCTGGGCCTTGCACGCCCCGATGGCCTCCTCGACCCGGCGCTGGAAGTCCTTCGCGGCGGCCTCGCGACGGACCTTCTGCGCCCTGCTGAGCTCGGGGTCGTCGGCTTGCGCGAGCACCGCCTTGAGGTGCAGCGCGGCCTGCTCGCGGCACTCCAGCAGCGAGCCGAAGGTGCGGAAGGAGGCCGCCCCTGCGGAGGCGCGCACGCGCGTGCCGTCCTGAGCCAGGACCGCCAGATCGATCAAGCCACGGTGCATGAGCTGCGAGATCACGCCGGTGAAGAGCTCATCGAGCGCCGCACCATGCTTGGCTCGGAACTCCGACAAGCAATGATGGCCGACGGTCAGGTCACCCACGATCCAGCGGAAGGCCAGATCCGTAGTGATCTGCGACGCGATGTGACGGGCGCTCCCGATCCCGATCGAGAGCGCGTAGAGCCAGAGCGTGAGCTTCATCCGCGGGCTCAACTCGCTGCGCCCGGCACAGTGTTGGGCCGTGCAGGTGTCGGCCAGAAACGCCGACAGATCCAGCGTGCCCAACACGTTCCACAGGAGCCGCGCGGGATGCTCCGGCGCCAGGAAGTCTTCGGGGATCTCGAAGTGAAACGATGCCTGCGCGCGCTGCGGCTCGCGGACCTTCGGACGGGCGACACCAGGCTTCGTCATGGCGCCTCAACGCCCCACGAATTCTGCATATTTCCAGGCCGGTCCGATTAATCGACGCTCTCTCAG
>Ga0247843_1000456_pt1 | contig 96936 bp, 79 predicted proteins | sample LaCruzMarch2017__FD_192420 | JGI IMG/M metagenome (GOLD analysis project Ga0247843, IMG submission 192420) | Freshwater microbial communities from meromictic Lake La Cruz, Castile-La Mancha, Spain - LaCruzMarch2017_8m | ecosystem: Environmental > Aquatic > Freshwater > Lake | place: Spain...
CATATAAGGTGTACCGTGATTTCGCCTTCCTCCTCGGCGGGAACGTCAATCGTTGTGACTCGGTCGCGGCGTTCCCCGTAGGCAAATTCTGCTCCATCGTATTCAAAAACGGGTTTTAGCAACCAGCTTTTTTCCAGTATGTTTTCGGTTGCTTCGAGACGTGTGCGGCGCAACTGTTCCGCTCGCTCCACCCGGAATCCCTCTGCTTCCACATGACTGCGGCGAACACTTTTGGCGATGAACTGTCGGAAATAGGTACGGGCCTTGTCGGGCGGGATCATCACCGCGTCTTTTTGACGGAAAGGCTTCACCATATTGCCGTTGATGCCCGGAACGTGGTACAAAGTGTGGCCGTCCAAAATCCAGGCGGGGTCCGTGTTCGTAAGGGGATTCACATCGTGTTTGCAGATGTCCCAATGCTCCGATTCGGTACCGAGTCGAAGTTTGTATTCAATGCCTGCGCCCGGCGTTTTTTTGAAAAAAAGGTGCGGCACCAATACTTCTTGAGGGCAGTGTAGCAGCACGTCTTTTGCCAGCGTCTTGTGCGCGGCATCGAGGGTGAGTGGCAATTGGTGCTGGGTTATTTCGCTGAAAAAAGTGTCTAACTTACTGAAAATGAAGCGTTCCACCACAGGCTTGGTGGCAACATCGGCCAGTAATTGAGCCAGCGTTGGCCAGGTTTTGGCTTTGGGCGGCTTGTATTTGGCTTCCAGAGCTTTGGGTGTGAGCAGCTCAATCAGTTCGAAAAGCCGCGATTCCACAACGCTTGGTTCAAGTCCATAAGCACCCACCGTGGTCGGGGTAGCGCGTTGCACGAGGTGCGACAATTGGCCGTCTTTGCTCTGTTGCACGACATTGGCCGAGGGCAGCAGGATGGAGTTTTGGTAGGGATAAAGGTTAAAGACGATTTGGAAGGTCATGCGGCAAAGATAGCGCGAGCAAGTCTAAACAACCTTCCACCACGTTTCGGAGCATCCGCATTCCGGCCTGATTCTTCATGGAAAGCACGGATTCCGGGTGGAACTGGATGCCTTCGATGGGCAGGCGTTTGTGCCGCACAGCCATCACCACGCCATCACCAGAGCGGGCGCTGACCTCAAATTCGGGCGGAATGACATCGCCGGCCCAGGAATGGTAGCGCGCAACCTCGCAGCCCTGCTCCAGTCCGGTGAAAATGCCGCGTCCGTCGTGTTCAATGCTCACTGCCTTGCCGTGGACCGGGGCGATATTGGCAAGCGTTCCCCCAAAAAACTCTATGAGCGCCTGATGCCCGAGACAAACTCCGAGTATCGGTTTTTCACGATAAAAACGTCCGATGATCTGCATCATATTGCCTGCATTGCGCGGCACCGAGGGGCCGGGCGAGAGCACCAGCATATCAAACTCGACTTGTGCGAGGGTATCTGGCTCAACGGTATTTCGGTACACCTTGACCTCACAACCGAGCTGGCGGAAAAAGTCCACGAGGTTGTAGGTGAAGGAGTCGAAGTTGTCGAGCATTAATAGGGTGGGTGGGTGCATGGCGGTGATTGGTTTATTGGTGATGGGTGGATTAGTGATGGGTGATTGGGGGGGGCTCTCAACCCCCTCAACCTTTCTTGTTTTGCGCAATCAAATCCTCCACCAACTTAGTCAGCCACTGCCGCTCGGCGATGTACTCGGCCTTGGCGATGTCTTGCAGTATGATTTCGAGGCGCGGCACATCACGTTTGCCTTCGGCGTGGATGATGCGCTTCATGGTGTCGGCGAAGCGTTTGCCCATTTTTTTCTTAGTGGCTGGTAGGTTTTTTTCTCGGAAAAAGTAAATGATCGCGGCCTCGACCTTGTTTTCTAAAAATTCCGCCACCCGTTCGTCAGAATTGTTTCGACGACTCATCTCCCAGAGTATTTTGATTTCTAGGATTTTAGCGGATATCTTGTATTGCATATCCTCGTAGTTAGAGGTTAGCAGTGTTTTTAGTGCGGGTTCGTATTCCTTAGTATAGTAGAGATATTGGGCTAAATTATATTGGTAGTATTCTTCAGAAGGCATTGAGCCTAACACTTTTGTTTGATGATACTCAAGAAATTGTTTTACCCACTCAAATTCGTTTAGGCGTAAAGCAATGGTAGCAATAGATTGAAAATCTGAAGCTTTAATTTTCCCGTTTAGATAAATTCTTCCTGATTCAATGCGACGCTTCTGAAGGTCTAAAATTACGTTGGAGTATTCAAAGTGACCTTGATTTACTCGAAGTGTAGCATAACTAATAGCAAAAGCTTCAAAAGAGTTGAGGTAAGTAGAATTGATGTTAGACTCACTTTTTGATAACAATTCAACAAATTCAATCAGTTCTTTCTGACTTGCTTTGCCTTCACTCGATAAAATTGAAATGCTGTGAGTAAGAATTTTTCCTATAGATTTTTCAAAAAACCATCTCAAATGAATGGAATTTGGGTCAAATGGTATCCATTCATTTATAAGTGGTAGCCCTACTGGAGCAATTTGATTTTGATTCAGGAGCACACATGTGTACCATAACCTTTCAACAAAGTAATATTCATCCAATGCTCTAATTGTATTCAGGAGGTTGATGTCATCTTTCTTTCTATTTCGAGCACTTAAAAAAGCAGCAGATTCTTTCTCAAGAAGAAATAAATGATAATAATCAGATGAAAAAGAATGTTCTGGTTTTCCTCTTAGTGACTCAATCTGCTTTAGTCCCATTTCAAATTTATCATCCAAATTACGCTCGTTGTAAAAATTTTGCAAGTAATAAACCTGCTGCATCTCAGTCATTTGAGCAGCGAAAGTTTCTATGGCAACAAAACGTCGGACAGCTTTGAGGGTCTCAGACATCAATTTTGGCAGTTTGTTTTCTACCCATTTCTGCCCAGGAAATACATAGGTAAAAGCAGCCTCATGCGAAAACGCAATGGGTGTTTCGTTTTGTAGGTATTCAATGACAAAACGGGCTAATAGAAAGCATTCATTGCGCACCCTTCCTCTGTCTTGCCATGATTGTAAAAGGTGGTTGCGCTCTTCTATTTTTAAGGCAGCTAGTATCTCTACCAAGTCATTTTTTTGCATCAAAATTGGACGTTTTTCAAAATAATTTGGTAAGATGTGGCAAGAAGGGGATTGAACAGGTACTTTTGGCCGTGCGCTCGAAATTTTAATTTGGGTTCAAAAGTGCCTTAAAAATTGTTCGGGCAAAACAACACAGAATATTTAACCAACCAACTCAATTTATGCTAAATCTGAAAATTTTCCCGTTCTGCTTTTTGACACTGGGCCTTTTTTTGTTCGGGTCTTGCGCCGAAAAAGTTTCCATTGCTGAAATAAAAGCCGATGGCTTCAGCCCCAAAAACACGAATCCTTTTGGCTCCGATTACGAGATTAGGGGATACGTTGTACTTGATCCAGTACCTTTTTTAGTGAGTGACCCTTATTGGTTGGGTATCAATAAACCAATTCCCGACAGTGCTTACATTCTGCTTACTGGATCGCGCGTTGGTAAAATAGTGGAGCAAATAGGTAAAATAGGAGGTCAAACCGTGGGCTATGAAGGTCGATTTGTTAAAATACGAGGTAATATTACCAGTGTTGAAACACCCTACGATTCGCTTGCAGAGCTGGCATTTGAGTCTAATTCAATCACCGCGATTTCAGCTGAAGCCCCCTGTTGTAACGGAGGAGGTCCTATGGTTGTACCAATTTGCAGTCTAAACGCGAGCATTTGCGCCCCTCACCCAACCCCCGCTCCACGCAAATTTGCACTGCTTTACAGCGGAGGACACAACCAACCGTTCAAAAGATATTGGAATGATTTGGTGTTTATGTACCATGTGCTCCGTAGCAAATATGGATTCCCAGCCGAAAACATCTTTGTTGTCTATAAAGACGGTAATGCCGAACCGGCTCCTCATTGCAATATGCCGGATCCATACGCGGCAAATTTGGCTGGCCTGAATGCTGCTTTTGCAGATTTGGATCTGAAAATAGGCAATCCTACCTTACCCAACAATGACCTTTTGTTTGTTTTTACAACCAACCACGGTGGTCAATACGCAGACCTCAATGCAGACGAGGGTGCACTGGATGGAATTGATGAATCGCTTTTCTTTTACAATCAACCAGGTACACCAATATTGGACGAAACATTTAATGATCTCCTGAATCTAATATCACCAAACGTCACCCTTGTCGGACTTTATGAACAATGTCATAGTGGTGGATTCTTAAAAGATTGTGCAGCGCCCAATCGAATTAATATAGCAGCGTCGGGTGCGCTGGAAGATTCTTACGGATTATGTACCATCCACCCTTGTATGCGCTATGAAGCCTTTTCCTACTTTTTTACGGTCGCTTTATATGGAAAGTACCATGATGGGTCTCCCCTTTCAACATCTGATATCCCGGACCGAAATGGAGACACAAGGGTTTCTATTTTAGAGGCTTACTGGTTCGCAAAAGAACGAGATGTTGCTTGTTGCAACCATGCTGCCCCTACTCACTTTTTGGACGATGATAGCACTACTTCGGATGGATCGAACATAGATCTTCCGGCGACCCCTTCCTCAAAGCCTGCCGCAGGAAATGATGGCTTTAAAGCTAGTACAACTTTTTTAGATTAGGATTTCCAATAAGTATAAACTCATAAAATTGTAATCACTTGATGTGGGTGTTTCAATTTTACATTTGAGCCAATCTTTTCACCAAACTGCACACCTATGAGTATTCTGAACAAATTCCGTTTCGCTTTATGCTTGGGTTTCATTGCTGTTTTTTTAAGCCTAGTTGGCTGCGATGGATGCAACAACTCAGGACAAGATCAAACTGTACTCCCACCGCCACCGCCGCCAACACCTTGTCCATGCCCCCAACCGTTCATCTCATTCTTTGAGGCGGGTGGCTTTAATGTCAATCCGGGCACACTTCCTAATGCCACCTCAATAATGGTTCTTGTGGCAGATGCGCTAGGAACTACCATTGACACGCTGGAGATGAGCCCCGGTCAAGACACAGCTCTGGCCTATGACTTAGGTACGGTGGCCCGACCCTTGCAACTGCGATTTGTGTACAAATCGTCTACAGGAGAAATTATTGGAGAATCCTGTCTTAAGGTGGATGATTCAGGAGGTAATGGTATTGTGGTACCTGATGTTGACGTTGTCATGGGTTATACCTCTAGTCCTACGCCTTCCTGCTCTAGCCTCAGCAATATTCAAGTTGGCTCAGGAACAGGACAAGCGAGCTTTACCTGGGACCCGGATACGCTTTACGAGGTCCGGTTTAATCCTCCCAGTGGAACAGCTAAGAAATTGCGGTTGAAAACCATAGATTTACCAAGTAATCTCCCGGGAATAACCAGAGTGTATAATGCAATCGGGTACGGGTGCCTTGACAGCCTTGCAATGGTCAATCCCAGCCAAGGTGCTTTTACAAATTCAAAAGTCCTGAAGGTGTCAGTAGCCTCACAGGATGATTGTACCATTTCTGGAACAGATAACAACAAGGAAAACTCTCCCCGCCAAATCAATGTAGTTGGCCCAACTGGGTGGACGATTACCGTTTGGAAGTAAATCAACCTGATTGAATCTTTTTTTTACCCAGCACTCCGGCCCGCCCAGCGCAGGCCGGAGTTTTTTATATCCGGTAAAACCTCGATTTCTTGTAATTGGTCAAAGCTCTCCAGGCCCCGCACCTTTGTATCATTGAATTGCCAGACTTCTGGATATTTTGACATTGGACTTTGGACTTGCACTCTAAAAACTTGAAAATCTGGCATTTGCTGAATCCTGTCTAACGTCCAGTGTCCATATGTCCAGTAGTCGGCTCCTGTATAACCCCCCATTTTTGACGGCTGATCTACCCCCCATTACCTGGCCCCAAAAAACCTTTTGAAAACCTAAAGCAGTTCTTTGAATTTGACGCAGTTGCGCAGTTGATAGTGAGGCGGTGACTTCAAGTCACCGCCTCACTACTACCCCACGAATTCTAACGGTAAAACCCTAATTTCTTGTAATTGGCCAAAGCCCTCCAAGCCCCGCACCTTTGTATTGCCAGACTAAGGACATTTTGACATTGGACGTTGGACATTTTGACATTAGACATTTTGACATTGGACTAAGGACATTTTGACATTAGACATTTTGACATTGGACGTTGGACTTGCACTCAAAAAACTTGAAAATCTGGCATTTGCAGAATCGTGTCTAACGTCCAGCGACCATATGTCCAGTAGTCTGCTCCTGTATAACCCCCCCATTTTTGACGGCTTTTACACCCTAAGACCAGATCCCAAAAAACCTCTTTTGCCACCTCAGACCCTGTTGACGCCCTTTTGAAACCAGACCCCATTTTTCCAAACCAAACCTCCATTAAACCAGCCCCAATTTACCAGTCAAAAAAACTCCGACCTGCGCGAGCAGTGCCGGAGTTTTTTTTTGCCATAAATCAAAATAGCCGAAAAGAAAAAGCCCTGCTGACACCTACATGAAAAGTAGCAATGGGTTAACCAAAACTTAAAACACTGTTGTCGTTAGCTTGTAATGGGCCTCGCTACTTTTGCCGCGTCTTTTGAGTAACCGAAGGCCTCGGTATGCTCCTTCAAAGTTCCTTCCTTTTACGCGGACACTCCGCAATAATCATTTTTTCAACACCAAACATTTCTATCTATGAAGGTTAACTACCACACCTTCAAGGGTATTTGCTATGCCCTTGTCCTTGCCCTTATGTCCTTTGCGACCGCCAACGCCCAGCGTGTGAGCGGTATCGTGACAGATGCTGAAACCAATGAATCTTTGCCGGGTGCCACCATCGTTGTAAAAAACGAGAGTCGCGGCACTTCTTCAGATGGCGAAGGCAAATTCAGTCTTGAAGCCCGTGCCGGCGAAACCCTGGTCATTTCGCTGATCGGCTATGCTCCACAAACGGTGGTCGTAGATGCTTCAACTTCGCTCAACATCGCGCTTACGCCCGGCAACCAGTTGCAAGAAGTTATTAAAACTGCCCTAGGTATTAGCCGGGAGAAAAAGTCGCTCGGGTATTCTGCCCAAGTAGTGAAAGGGGAAGACCTGACCAAGGCCCGCGAGACCAACATCATCAACTCGCTTTCCGGGAAAGTGGCGGGTGTTACCATCGTTGGCAACCCATCGGGCATCGGTTCGTCGTCGCGCATCACGATTCGTGGCGAGCGCTCCTTGAACATCAACCGCAACCAGCCCTTGTTTGTGGTGGATGGGGTGCCGATTTCCAACGAATTGCGTGGTTCTTCTGGCAATAGCTTCCAGGAGGCAGATTATGGCAATGGCGCCGGGTTTGTCAACCCCGACGATGTTGAATCTATCACGGTATTGAAAGGTGCAAGTGCTGCGGCCTTGTATGGCTCGCGTGCGAACAACGGTGTTATCCTGATTACCACCAAAACGGGTAAAAACACCAAAGGAATTGGTGTTTCCGTGAATTCAACCGTAACTTTTGAAAATGTGTTGCGCCTGCCTGACTATCAGAACGTTTATGGTCAGGGCCTTGGCGGCTTCTTTGAATTCAAAGATGGCAATGGCGGTGGCACTGCAGACGGGGTAGACGAAAACTGGGGGCCAAAATTTAGTGGCCAATCCCTCCCACAATTTGATTCTCCAACCAGCAACGGCTTTCGTGGCGGCGACGTGGGTAACTTGTTCACCAGCATTGGCCCGGTTAACTTGGACGCACAATTGGCAGCCCGTGGCACCATCAACAATACCCCTTGGGTACCTGAATCGGACAACATCAAAAACTTTTTTGAAACAGGCGTAACCCAAACACACAACGTGGCTCTGACAGGCAGCAACAGCAACGGCGATTTCCGCCTTTCGTATACCTGGCTGGACCAGGTAGGCACGGTGCCCAACACTGACCTGAAGCGCAATACCATCGCCTTTGCGGGTGGTTACAACCTTAGCCCAAAGTTTCGGGTACGAACCGCTATCAATTACCTGACCAATAAAAGTGCCAACCGCCCGAACCTCAGCTACGGTACTGAAAACATCATGTATCTGTTCAACTGCTGGTTTGGACGCAATGTAAATACAGAATCGCTCCGCGATTACTGGCAGGCAGGTCGTGAAGGTTTGAATCAATACAACTTCAACTACAATTACCACGACAACCCTTACTTCAATCTGTACGAAAACACCAACAGTCAGGACCTCAACAGGGTGTATGGCAATGTGTCGCTCATCTATGATTTGACGGATAATCTCAGCCTGATGGTCCGCAGCGGTTTGGATGCCAGCAATGAGTTCCGGGCGCGTCGTCGTGCATACAGCACCCAGCGTTTCCAACGGGGCAGCTACCGCGAGGAGCGCCTTGGGTTTTCTGAACTGAATACGGATTTCTTGTTGAACTATAAAAGGACATTAAGCCAAAAATTCGACCTCAACCTGGGCGTCGGCGGAAATGCTATGCGCCAAATTGGTCGTTTCTCCGACGTTATTGCCCCAGAACTTGCGGTTCCAGGAATTTACACGCTCAGCAACTCCCGCGTAGCGCTGCAAAACCTGACCAACACGCCCTACACTGAAAAGCGCATCAACTCGCTTTACGCTACCGGACAGTTGGGCTTCAACAACTACCTCTACCTTGACGTATCTGCCCGTAATGACTGGTCCAGCACCCTGCCATCAGACTCGCGCAGCTACCTGTACTATGCCGCCAACGTGAGCGCAGTGCTGACCGATGCCTTTAAGATTCAATCAGATGTGTTGTCTTTTGCAAAACTTCGCTTTGGCGTAGCTCAAGTAGGTAACGACACTGATCCTTACCAACTTGCAACGATCTTCAGTGCACAACAAGCGGTTTTGGGTAGCCCATCTTACAGCGAGTCCAGTGTACTGGTAAATGCTGACTTGAAACCTGAAATCAGTACTTCTTTTGAAACGGGTTTTGATGTACGCTTTTTCCACAACCGGGTTGGTCTTGATTTTACTTATTACAACACTCAAAGTAAAAACCAGATCCTCCCAATTCCATTGACGAATACCTCTGGCTACAGCGCCCGTATCATCAATGCAGGTTTGATCGAAAACCAAGGTGTGGAGGTGACTTTGAACATCACACCCATTCGCAAACGCGATTTTTCTTGGGACATCGCCCTGAATTTCTCACGCAACCGCAGCGAAGTGAAAGAACTTTTCACAGATCCGGTTTCTGGTCAGCAAGTCAGCAACTATGTACTGGCTTCACGTTATGTGACGGTGGAAGCACGTGTTGGCGAACAAATGGGTAATATGTACGGCATTGGATATGCTCGTGTAAGCAGCGATCCAAACGACAAATACTTTGATCCAACCGGTCAAAATGTCGGCAAAGTAGTGTACAATTCAGCAGGCAAACCAGTGGCAACTTCCAGCCGTATCTTGTTGGGTAATTACAATCCTGACTGGCTCGGCGGCCTTGGTAACACATTCACGTACAAAGGTTTGGCTTTGGGCGTTTTGTTTGACATCCGTCAGGGAGGAAAGGTATATTCCCATACACAGACTGTTGGCCGTGAAGGTGGTACCATTAGCGAGACACTCGAAGGCCGTGCCGATGGTTATGATCTGAACGTCGAGGGCAATGGTGTTATTGGCGACGGTGTAGTTCAAAATGCTGATGGCAGCTTCTCTGCTAACACGAAGAAACTAAGCGCTCGCGAGTGGCATACTACGTACACGCTGGGCCGTGGCTTGATTGAAGGCGTCATGTATGATGCTTCCTTCACCAAACTTCGTGAAGTGCGTCTCGGCTACACCCTTCCCAACAAGATTTTGGGCAAATCGGGAATCCGTGACCTGAGCGTCACATTCGTAGGCCGCAACTTGGCGCTTTGGACTAAAGTTCCACACATTGACCCGGAGACCTCCTCCAATGTTGGCGGCACGATTGTTCCTGGCGTAGAATCAGTGGCACTTCCCTCTACTCGCAGCTGGGGCGTGAACTTGGGCTTCCGATTCTAAAAACCTTCCTAAACCTCACCAGCCATTCCTTTTTCATTTTAAGCATCACAAACAATGAAATATACATTTCTAAAAACGTTGGCAATCTTTGGTTTGATCGCACTCGCTTCGGGATGCACCAAAGATTTTGACGAAATAAACACCAACCCCAATTCGCCCACGGCGGTAAATTCTGGCTTGTTGCTCCCACAAATCCAGCGTGACATGATGAATGCGCTGATGAACGAGACTTGGGGCATTGGCAATATTGTCATTCAGCACACGGCCAAAAACCAATTCGTAAACGAAGACCGCTATCTCTGGGGCGAACTCAATAGCATCTGGAACAATGTGTACGACAACAGTCGCGACATTAAGATCATTCTCCAACAGAGCGAGGCCAACGGCGAAAACAACTACAAAGCTGTTGCGCTGATCATGAAATCATGGATGTTCTCGCTGGCTACGGATGCTTATGGCGATGTCCCTTATTCTGAGGCAATCAACGCTAAAGAAGGTCAGAACTATCCTAAATACGATGAGCAGGAGAGCATTTACAATGGTATCCTGAGCGATTTGAAAACAGCCAGCGATTTGCTGGGGACCAGCAGCGAGGCGGTAGCAGGCGATGTTATTTTTAAAGGCAATCTTACCAAATGGAAAAAACTCGCCAACTCGCTCCGTATCCGTGCTTTGATGCGCATTTCCCGCAAACGCGATGTGAGCGCTGATCTGCGGGCGATTGTTGATAACACTGCCAATTATCCTGTTTTTGAAAGTGTAGCAGACAACGCGGTGTACACTTATGCCTCATCTGCACCAGATCAGTTCCCCTTGCATTCTTCGCGCATCGGTTCGTTCAATGAGTTCCGCGCCAGCAAAACCCTGCTGGACACCCTGCAGACTTTGAACGATCCACGGATGCCTATCTTCTTCCGCCCAACCCCTGACACAGAGAGCTCCGCCAATCCAATTTTTGCAGGTATTCCAAACGGCCTGAACGACGTAGATGCCCTCCAGTACAATGGCGGCCCACAATTCCAGTCGCGGATCGGCTCGACTTACTACGAACAGGCAATTTCTACCTCAGGGCTTTCCATCGCAAAAGGCATAATCATGACGTATGCTGAACTGCAGTTTCTTTTGGCTGAAGCGGCTGAAAAAGGACTTGTTTCCGGCGATGCCAAGACCTACTACGAAAATGGAGTGAACGCTTCCTTTGAGTTTTATGGATTGGCAACACCTGCTGGTTACCTTAATCTGCCACAAACGGTGTACACTGGTTCGCAGACTGAAAAATTGTCTAAAATTGGTTTCCAGAAGTGGGTTTCACTATACTTCCAAGGCCTGGAGGCGTGGTTTGACTGGCGTCGTACTGGAATCCCGGCGCTTGTGCCCGGCATTTCAAACCAGAATGACAACAAAATCCCAGTGCGTTTTCGCTATCCGATTATCGAACAGGCACTCAACGGTGACAGCCGTAAAGCAGCAGTGGATCGTCAAGGCCCGGATGATCTGAACTCGAAAATGTGGCATTTGAAATAAACAATAGGATACAACGAACGACTAAAATCGGAACGCCGGGGCATTTGCCCCGGCGTTTTTCATTCCCGCCAATACCTTAATCCAAACTTAACCCCTGTTTTTAGAAACTACAATCAGCCTGCACAACCTTTGCGGCGATATTTATGCACACCCGTGCAGAACGTACCTAGAACTTCATACAATAATTGGGTTTAATACCAAGGAAAACGGCGCAACGCCGTTTTCCTTTTTAATCGCCTTAGCCTTGGCGGCGGAGATTAATCGCCTTAGCCTTGGCGGCGGAGATTCGCATTACCTATCTTTTCTTTCGATCAAATAAATGGTTCATTCAGAAGAAGCTGTCGAAAAAGTCTTTTCAACTTTCCGCGAACGCGGGCACCAAGAATATCACGGCGAACCCGTGAGCCAACTCGAACATGCTGTTCAATCCGCCGAACTGGCAAAAAGAGGCCATCCCAACGACCCCGATTTTATTGTTGCCGCCTTTCTTCATGACTTTGGCCATCTTTGTGTAACCGAAGCAGGTGATATGGGCGGCTACGGCACTTGGGATCACGAAGAAGTGGGCGCAAAAACGCTACAAGCTTGGGGTTTCCCGGAAAAAATCACCCGTTTAATCGCCAACCATGTCAACGCAAAGCGCTATCTTGTAAGTACTGACCCGCTTTACTTTGAGGAACTTTCACCTGCGAGTAAAATTACCCTGACCAAGCAAGGTGGGCTGCTTTCCCTGGAAGAACAAAGGGATTTTGAACTAGACCCCTTGTTTGATCTTCACATTGCGCTTCGCCGTTTGGATGAACAGGCAAAAATTGAAAATCAACCGATGCATGATTTAACTTGGCTGAAGGATTTAATGCGCGAGCGTCTTTCTGTAAACCAGTAAAAATCAGTAATATGTCCTACTACAAAATAATCAACGGAATCGCATACGACCGAAAATTGCTGGAGGCGGCAGAAGCCTTCACAAAAGGGCGTGGAGAAAGCCGTATTTCGCTGGAAGAAATCCAACAGCTCCATCAAATGGCCTTGGATGCGGGAAAACTTACGGTGATTGAAACACGCACCTTGCAATACATCGCACAGCATTATGTGCTGACGGAACCTGCCAAAAAATGGTTTTCCGAACTGAATAACGTAGGCAACCTGGAAGACATCATTTACCAAATTGTTCGGGAAGAGTTCGGACTGCCTAATCTCAGGTGGCAGATTGATCCGATTGAAGTTAGTGGACAGCAAGTAGGCCCCTCTCGCGATTTTCCAACAGCGTTGCGCGGTGCACTGGAGGCATTCCTACGCGGAAACCAAGGCCAATTGAGTTTTTCTGCCGTTGTGTCGCGCCGTGATCTGGCCTACAACGATAGCCCCAACCAAGAAGCGATCTTAAAATCCTACCTAGATATGGGGACGATTTTTCTGATCCCCAAGTCGCCTGAAGCACGTGCCAACTTTGAGTTTGATACTCCCGATGCGCTGGATCAGGAATACTTTTGGGTGTTCGGGCTACAAATCCCCGATTTTTTCCCCCTCAACTTTGTCGCATACATTTTACGCTACCAGCTTGGGCAGCATAGCGAAGGTTATTTTTCCCGCAAGCCAGATTTGGAGACACTGGCATTTAGGGCTATCCGTCAATATGCCCAATATTCAAATCTGCAATTTGAAATTGACTTTGACGAAGTAAAGCGCCAACTGGATTCAAAGCCAGATCAGAATTTCGGGAATGCAATATTTTATGCCCTGTACGATGGGATTTACAATGGAGAAAGCAGTTTCTCTTTCCGTGATTTTATTGGGCAGGAAATATGGGCCGATCCAGACCGCGATGTTCAAGATTACCAACGTGATTATATAGAAACGGGTACTTTGCGGCTTCTTTCACAAGCTACCGACCCAGCATTCCCGGTGCCGGATATGTTTTGGCCCGGCATCTCCGACGTATGGGTTTTTGGGCTTGAAATGCCCCGCAAAACACACGCCCGTTTTGTCATCACAGTGAATCGCGAAATGGAGTATTCCAGTTTCAACGACGGTTTTATCATTGAAACACAGCCTTTCGAAGAGCGGGTCCAAAAAGTTATTGCTGAAGAGTTTAAGCTCGAAGGGTTAAAGTGGGTAGTGAATGAGGAACACGACGCTGAATCAGAATATGAAGCTCAGCGGCTACAATTCGGCCCCGACTGGAGGCATTTCCCCGGCCTACTGCGTCAGGCACTGAATACCGTGTTGAACGATTATATTCGACCATGGTCGGTTTTTAATATCGCCAAAGAAGTGCTTAAAGAGGAGGTCAGCCCGGAGAACTACGACACGGTGGAGGACTACCGTGCGGCAATCCAATACCGGATCAGGGATTACCTTAAAACGGGCTCCATCGAATTTTTACCCATCGAGCTGCCCGACAATAATCCGGTGGATGGAGAAAAAGTGGAGGACAACTGGTTGTTTTTCTTGAGGTTGCCTGCATTGTCAGATCATGCTTTTTTTATCATCCTGCCGCGTTGGCCAGATGATGGTCAAGTTCCATATAACTACGGAGCCAATTAAATAATTATGATAAGAGTTCTGACCATTGATGGCGGCGGAATATTGGGCATTGTTCCCGCCATGATCCTAAATGCCCTGGAGCAGAAAATTCAACTTCACTCCAACAACCCGGAGGCCCGGGTTGTGGACTATTTTGATTTTTTTGCAGGCACTAGCACTGGGGGAATCATAACCGCCCTGTTGCTCGCCCCAGATCACGACAAACCAGGGCGCCCCCGCTACTCAACGGCTGATATTGTTAAGTTTTACAGCGAAAAAGGTCCGAGTATTTTCAAGTCCAACTGGCTGCGCAGAAAGTTGGGCAGCGTAGGCTTTGCAGCGGACCGCTATGAAGTCGGCGAACTGGAGCGTTTGCTCAAATTATACCTCGGCAATGCTAAATTGAGCGAATTGCTCAAACCTTGCCTGATCCCTACATACAACCTTGAACTGGCGGCAACCTACTTTTTTTGCAGTCATGATCATGCAGACCGCGTTGATCCTGCGCGGGAATTTTTTGCGCGCGATGTGTGCCGCGCCACCTCTGCCGCCCCGAGTTATTTCGAGCCGGCTACTATTTTTTCTGCTTCCAAGGTGCAACATTCCTGTGTAGATGGTGGGGTTTTTGCCAATAACCCAACACTTTGCGCCATCGCAGAAGTGGGGAAAACAGACGAGCGCTACACCCTCATCAACATGCGTCTACTTTCGCTGGGCACCGGCAAAGTGAAACCCTCGTTCCGCTTGCGTGCATTTCAGAAAAGAATTGCATTGCTCAATATTCCCGACCTGATCCAAATCATGATGGGTGGGGTTGCCGAGACGACCCACCACATCGTCAAAAATGTTTTCAGCAACCTCAGGGTTAAAGACAATTACCTTCGCTTGGATCCCGATATGCCAGATGCTCAAATTGGCGCGATGGACAACGCAACACCTGAAAATATTCAGCGCTTGCGGGCCATCACAGAGCAGTTTATAGAACATGCCAACGACGATATTGACCGTTGGGCGAAACATCTCGTGGAAAGCGCTGAATTAGAAAGTGCCGTTCCGGGGCTGAGTTACAGTAAATCTTAAAACAATGATTGGAAAAATAAAAAACAAGGTTTTTGCCAAAATCCACACGGGCAACCTTGTCTACAACACTTGCTGGGAAGACCCGCGTTGCGACCGCAACCTAATGGGGCTCAACACCGATAGCCGCGTAGTCATGCTGACTTCTGCGGGCTGCAATGCATTAGATTACTTGTTGGACGACCCAATGTCTATTGATTGTGTGGATATGAACCCGCGCCAAAATGCGCTGCTCGATCTCAAATCAGCTTTGTTCCAGCACAGCGACCATCAAACCTTGTATGATTTTTTTGGTAATGGGAAACATACCCAAGCCGATGATATTTTCCAAAACGTATTGAAGCCCAATCTGGATGATTTTCCCCAGCAATATTGGGAAAAGAATCTTCATTTCTTTCAGGGAAAAGGTTTGCGCAAAAGTTTTTACTGGTACGGAAGCGCAGGCTCTGCGGCTTTTTTTGTGAAAAGAGTATTGGAAGCCAGCCCTAAAACACGACAGCTCATCCATCGCCTTTTTGAATGTGATGATCTGAGCGCTCAACGGGAGCTTTACGACCAACTTGAGCCTCGTTTGATCAATTCGTTTACTGGATGGCTGTTCAACCGACATCTGTTTCAGAGCATGTTGGGTGTGCCAGAAGCCCAGCAAAACCTGGCCAAAATGACCTACAGCGATGGAATGGCGGGCTATTTAAAGCAGTGCTTTCGTCGGGTGTTTACAGAAATAAACGTGACGGACAACTACTTCTGGAAGGTGTATTTTTTAGGGGCTTATTCAGAAGATTGTTGCCCGAATTACCTGCGCAGGGAATATTTCGACACCCTAAAAAACCGGGTAGACCGGGTGAAAACGCATACAGCTACCTTGAGCCAGTTTTTGGAAAACAACCCCGGCCAATACACCCATTTTGTACTCTTGGATCACCAGGACTGGATGGCGGCACACAACCGTCCGGCTTTGAGTGAAGAATGGCAACTTATATTACAGAACAGCGCACCAGATGCCAAAATCCTGATGCGCTCCGCAGCCATAAAGGTGGACTTTATCCCCGATTTTGTCTACCAAAAAGTAAAATTTGATGCGCCCAAGGCGGATGCAACCCTGCAAAATGACCGGGTTGGAACGTACGCCAGTGTTCTTTTAGGATCAGTTAATTAATACAAAATATGGAAATCGCCCAGAAGAACTCAGAGGCCGAAAACAAACAGGTCAAGACCATCCGCAGCTATTATCAACTGCACGCAAAGATTTATCAAGCAACGCGCTGGTCGTTTTTGTTTGGGCGAAGGCGTATCCTCCATGCGTTGAAGTTGTCCATGATGAGCGACAAAACGGTTTTAGAAGTGGGCTGCGGCACCGGGCACAATTTGTCCAATCTGGCCAAATACTATCCTGCGCTTCAGATGATAGGTTTGGACATCTCCCCCGAAATGTTGAAAGTTGCCTCCAATAGACTGAAAAGGCATTCCCGCCGCGTGCTTTTTCTGGAAAAGCCTTACGCGCCCGGCGATTGGAAATTGCCTGCAAAGCCAGATGTAATCCTGTTTTCGTATTGCCTTACTATGATCAACCCTGGTTGGGAGGAGGCCCTTCAACGTGCTTATGATGACCTCGGGGAGGGCGGCATCATCGCCGTAGTTGATTTTCACGACTCACCGTATCAGTTTTTCCATCGCTGGATGGGATACAACCATGTTCGCATGGACAACCACCTGCTTCCAGTCCTGAAAGAGCGCTTTACTCCTGTTCAGGTAGAGGTTGACCATGCGTACGGGGGATTGTGGAGCTACTTCTTATTCGTCGGGAAGAAATAAAAAGGATACCTTTATCCTCTTGAGCTGCTTTTGCCCTTAGCTGCAGAATCCTTGGGAGCCTTGTGGTCCGTTTTTTCGGATTTGGCTTTTACCGAATCCTTTTTGGCTGCTTGAGCAGATTTTTTGGCGGGTTTCGAGGATGCCTTCCAATTGGCCTTGGCGAGTTTGTACTCGATCTTCTTGATTTTAAGGGTCAGTTTGGCAATTTTAGCTGCCGCTATCTGGCCTTTGAGTGTTGTTTTGTCGGTGTGCTGCTTAATGGCCTGCTCAAATGCAGCAACTTTTTCTTCATAAGCCGCCTTGGCTGTTTCAACCATCTTTTCTTTGGCAGTTACCTGTGCGAGTAAAGCATTGGATGCGGGCGTTTTAGCCGGTGCAATTCCCTTTGTGTCCTGTATCTTCTCTTTCATGTGAACCTTGAATTGTAAAATTGTTACTATTTGAAAGCGCAAAGTTCTGAAAATTAATACAGAGTTAATATTAAATTTACATAGGATTTACAAATTTAACAACTAGCAAAGGTTTCAACGTAATTTCGGTTTTAGAACCTAACTCCCACCGTAGCAAACAAGGAACGACCGTAACCGTTCACGCCTGAACCATGGGCGCGGTAATCTTGATTGAACAAATTGAGCGCAGTAAGGCGGAGGCTTATCCACTGCCACTCGTACCCTGCATGAAAGTTCAGGATTTCCCAGCCAGGGGTTCCGCCCTTGGGGATACGGTTGTCCTCCGTATCGCCTTTCGCAAGACGATCTTGCTTCCCTGCTGCAAAAAACTCCGTGCTAAATGTCCAAGCGCCGGGCTTGAAATCCAAGGCAAGCCGTCCAAAAATCGGCGGGATACGCCGCATGGGCTCATGGGCCGTAATGTTCTGGCCATAGGTGTAGGTCAAAGTGCCTTGGGCCGACCAGTTCCGTGCGAAAGCATACGTCCAGGCCGTTTCTATCCCTTGTACATAAGCCCGTTCGGCATTTTCCTTTTGATAGAGCGCATAGCCCTGCATGGTTTGCGTGTCCTGTTTGATGCGGGTAATGAGGTTGCGCAGTTCATTGCGATAGACGTAGAACTCCCCTTGTAACTTGTTGGTCCGCAACTTATAGCCGATTTGGAAGGTTGTGGAACGTTCAGGCTGTAAGTCGTAATTGGGTGTTTCAAAACGAAAATCCACGATGCCCAAGGTGCCGAGATCGTCAATGTTAGGCGCGCGAAAACCTGTATTGACAGAGGCAAATACGTTGGAGTGGCGATTCAATTTGTATAAAACTGCGGTATTTCCAACCAAAGCAGAAGGCTGTAATTTGGCCGACCCAATGGCCTCATCCTCCACTGTAATGACAAAAGTATTCCATCGAGCTCCTGCTGTAAAGCTCCAATGTTTCAAATCCAATTCATGCAGCGAATACGCAGCGACGCTCATCAAAGTTGCATCATCAGGGTATAAGCCGCGTTTAGAAGTAGTAAGGCCCGTGTTTTGATCAAGATCGCTGCGGGTACTATGGACCAAATCATGGTAAACCTCCACCCCGCTGTTGGCTGACCAATGTTTGCCGAACACATGGGTGATCTGAGCGTTAGCACCCAAAGAACGGACCTGGTCGTTTTCAATGCGCAATACGGTCGAGCTGTTTTTTCGACTCTCCCGGCCCTCTTCGGTTTGATGCAATGAAGTCGTGAGGCTCAATGATTTCCAGATGCCATGGTTCAATTTTTGCTCCAGACGAGCGTAACTCAGAACGCGACGTTGTGGCTCGAATTGATTGAGCGCAAAATTTTCCAGTTGGACTTTGTGAAAAACGGGGACTTCGTTTTGCCGCACGTTCTGGTGGGCCAATGTGAGTGTGGCGGTACTGGAAAGGGCAATTTTCCCTTTCAAATCAAAATTTAATTCGCGGTAGCCGCTGGGGTCTTGGCGTCCGGTGGTATCGCCCCCTACGAGGTCGCCGAAATTCCGCCAAGTGATGCCAGCTCCCAAAGCGGTTCGCCGGCTGCTGTGCTGCAATTCGGCACGAGCCGTCTGCTCCATACCTTGCGACGCACCCCGGAGCAGCACCGCGCCGCCCAAATTTGATTTTTCAGAAAAATTCAAGTCACGGCTAAATGCCTGGACTGTTCCGCCGAGCGCATCGGAGCCATACTGTACGGAGCCGCTGCCGCGCAACGCCTCTATTTTTTCCAATGAAAACAGGTCAATGGTATTGAAATACTGATTCGGCCCGTAGCGGAAAGTAGCGTTGCTGATCCGAATGCCGTCTACGAGCAAAAGTGTTTGGTTGCCGGTGAGCCCCCGCAGGAATGGGGAGCCACCGCCATGATTGGTTTTTTGCACAAACAAGCCAGCCAGTGAAGACAGGGCTTCCGGGCTGCTGCGAAGTTGCTGGGAACGGATGGTTGGTCCGCTCAATATCTCGATGGCCTCAGGCGTGAAAAAACGAGGCTTTGCACCGCGTTGGGCACTTACGACCAGCTCGCTCAGGGTTCGGCTGGTGTCTGCAACCATCTGGGCCTCAATGGTTTGGATGCATGTCAAAGTTGCTAAAATTGCGGTGGAAAATAGTGCAGAAAAACGCATGGTTTAGATTTTTTGCAAAGGTAAAGCGGGCTAGATTAAGTGAAAATTAAATGACCCAAGCAGGCAACGTTTACTTAGAAATACAAACTTCATTTTCCGTTGACCACAATTTTACATACACTTCACCCGTGATCCGGTGCTTAGCACCCACACCTTACGACCTTTGCTTTCAAATTTTTTCCATGAAAGCACTTATCTCCCTATTCTTCGCAGCAACACTATTCATGTTGGCCTGCCAAAGCGCAAAAAACGCCCAAAACTCCGTAAATAACTGGATTGTTCAGTCTCCCGCCGGGGATCGTTATTGCCAAATCAACCCCGAAGGTGAAACGATCATCCCCAATGGGCGAATTATCCAGCCAATGGGCAAAACCGTTCGCATCGCGCCACACCCTTTCGGACTGGCACTTTCACCGGATGGTACGATAGCCGTTACCGCCAACTCTGGCAACCGACCTTTTTCGATCACCATTTTGGAAAACCCGGGCAGCGGCCTGCCCAAGGTTCGTCAAGTACCTGAAGGCGCCCTAAGCGACCCGAAACTGCTCGAAGACGTGTTCATGGGACTTGCTATCACACCAGACAACCGTTCCGTGTGGGTCGCTGGCGGACAATCCAACAAACTCTTCCGCTACGACCTGGGAAATGGTACCAAGATGGATTCCATTCTTTGTGCTCAGCCCAACCATGCGGACGGTTATCTTGGGGATCTCGCACTTTCTCGAGACGGCAATACCCTTTTTGTGTGTGACCAGAGCAATTTCCGACTGATTGTAGCGGATACCCGGACCAGAAAAGTCTTGCACTATATCCCGGTGGGCCGATATCCTTTCGGGGTAACACTTTCTCCTGACGAAAAAACGGTGTACGTTGCCAACGTAGGCATGTTTGAATACAGTCCGCTAAAAAATCTGGATGAGCAGGATTTAAAAGGTACGGGTGCTGATTTCCCAACTGCCGCATTTGGTTCAAAAGAGATGCGTGAAGGTTACAAAAAGGACGGTCTCGAGGTTCCTGGGCTCGGAGACTCTAATGCGCCGGAATCATTCTCTGTGTGGGCGATTGATTTGACAGCGCAGGTTCCAAACGTAACCCATAAAATCAAAACAGGCTTTTTGGTTGGTGAAAAAATCGAAGGTATTCCAGCTGTTGGCGGCGCAGGGCCTAATTCCCTGGTAGCCACGGATCAATTTGTTTTTGTGAGCAACGGCAACAACGATTGTGTGTCTGTTATTAACCCAAAACAAGGTAAAGTTGTCCAGAATATTTTTCTAAAACCTATGCCCCAATTGTCGCGGCATCGCGGCGTGATTCCGTTTGGTTTGGCGTTATCGCCGGACAAAAAACGGCTGTATGTGGCAGAATCCGGCATCAATGCCGTGGCGGTGATTGACGTATCGGGAAGTGACACTTTTTCAAAAAGTGTCACTTCTAACGCTCAGGTGCTTGGCCACCTGCCAGTCGGTTGGTTCCCCTCCAAATTGGCCGTTTCACCCGACGGCAAAAAACTCATCGTCGCCAATGCAAAAGGTTATGGCAGCGGTCCAAACGGTGGTTATACCTTCAAAGAAGGGCCGGAAGGCAAATATGTGGGTCATCTGATGCATGGCTCTGTGACCATGCTGGACATCCCGGCGGATGCTGATTTGCCCAAGTGGACGAAGCAGGTGTTGGACAATAATTTCCGTATATCGAAGGTTGGTGAGGCTTCAAGCCTCACCAACCCTAATAACCCTATCCCGCAATACCCGGGCGAGAAAAGCAGCCCTATCAAACACATCGTATTCATTTCCAAGGAGAATCGTACTTACGATGAAGTTTTTGGTCAATTGAAAAAGGGCAAAGGTGATCCCGAGATCGCCCGGTATGGCTATCAGCGAACCTTCTCCAACAAGAAAAAATCGGTCACAGTGGACAAGGCGACCATTATGCCCAACCACCTTGCATTGGCGCATCGTTTTGGGGTCTCGGACAATTTTTATGTTGATTCCGACCACAGCGCCGACGGGCATCGCTGGCTGGTAAATACCTACCCGAATCAATGGGTAGAAACCAATGTGCCAGCCTCTTATGGCGGTACCCGCAATGTGAAAGCCAAAAGCAAAGAGCGCGGGAAATGGGCCTGGACCGGTGCTGCCGGGGCAATATTCCCGGAAGATTACAACGAGGCTGGATCCATGTGGGAGCATTTGGAACGCAACAAAAAGGCCTTTTACAACTGGGGTTTCGGTACAGAGATGGCCTCCAATTTCTCAGACTCCACCATGAAATATTATGGGCAGAAAGTGCTGATTAACTACCCGGTTCCTGCACCGCATTTTCATAACACGTCAAAGCGTTACCCGACCTATAACATGGCCATCCCGGATCAGTTTCGCGCTGATATGTTCATGGATGAATTCAAAGAAAAGTGGCTTGACGGCAAGCAAAAGTTGCCACCAATGCTTACCATTTTATTGCCCAACGACCACGGTGCCGGGGAGCGCCCCGAAGCAGGATTTCCATACCGGGAAAGTTATATGGCGGACAATGATTTGGCTTTAGGTCGGATTGTGGAGTTCCTCTCGCGTACGCCTTACTGGAAGGAGATGGCCATCGTGGTTACCGAAGATGATTCGCAAGACGGCCAAGATCATGTGGACGCCCACCGAAGTATTCTGATGGTGATTTCACCCTATGCAAAAAAGAACCATGTGAGCCATACGCACACGAGTTTCGGGAGTATTTTTAAGACTTTTTGGAACATTCTCGGCATCCCATACCTGAATCAATACGATGCAAGCGCGGCAGATTTAAGCGATTTTTTCAGCGGGCAGCCTGACTTTACCCCTTATGCGGCTTTGCCCGTAGATCCTCGTGTACTGAACCCACAGAAGTTGCTGCTGCCGTTTGACGAAAAATTTGACTGGAAATCCATGTTGGAGTCGCCGAAACTGGACAACGTGGAGGACTTTATTAAAGAGAAAGAGGGCAAAAACTGATCCTCTTTAGCTCATATTTTAAACACAATGTTCACCTAAGGACAAATAAGGGTGATAGTTGAAAACTTATATGTCCTTAGGTAAAGACCCACTATTAGTGATAATAAACACATAGGCACATAGGACACATAGAGCCTTGATATTCAACAACTATGTGTCCTATGTGCCTATGTGTTTAAAAACATCCTGGAGAGACTAAAACCTCATTTTCCTTCCAAAGCACTCAAAAATTCCGGGCTATTCGGCTTCACCTTGGAAGCGAAAAAATGCGTGAGCTCGCCTTTCTCGTTGATGAGGTATTTGCAGAAATTCCAGCTTGGTTCCTGACTGTTCCAGCCATTTTGAGCCGGGTCGGTCAGCCAGCGATATAGTGGAGCAATGCCGTCGCCTTTCACCACCACTTTCTCGAACATCGGGAAGGTTACGCCGTAATTTTTCTGACAAAACGCTGCGATGTCTTCGGCCGAGCCAGGTTCCTGACTCAGGAAATCATTGGAGGGAAAGCCAAGAACGACTACATTATCCTCGTTTTCAGTGTAATACTTCTCCCAATCGGCATATTGTGGGGTGAAGCCACATTTGGAGGCCACATTTAAAACGACGATTTTTTTGCCGCGAAATTGTTCTAAAGAGACGGGCTTCCCATCCAGGGAATTGACTGTAAACTGAAAAAATGAAGTAGACATATTTTTAGTGATGGACAACTCCGTTGGGCGTGTGGAAACTTTGGTAGCGTCAAAACAAGCGGATAAAAAGGCTACAAAAGATAAAACAATCAGGGAGAGTACGATTTTAAGAATCATGATTTGAACGTGTTATTGCAAGGTATAACACGAGCGAAGTGCTTTTGTTTAAGTTTTAGAACAATACATTTAAACAAAAGGTCAAACCATTTAAGAGATAACGCTCATATCTGTTTCAAACCAACTCCGCTGCCAACCCAAAACTCATGGTCATTCCAGCACCGCTCAATCCATTTACAATCCAGACACCCTTTTCGACCTCCTGCACGAAGTCTGTTTTGCCAGGCAATTTTGGATATACGCCATGCCAGGTCTCCGCAATCGCAGTGTCGGGGAATTGCGCAAACGTTTGCAAATAGCTCAAGATCAATCGGTTAATCTCTTCGCTGTCGAAGGGTGACACATCCCAGCCATATTCATGGCTGTCGCCGAGAATGATCTCGCCGCTTTGATTTTGGGAAACGAGTACATGTACGCCGTAACGAGCAAAGTCGGGGTTTTCCTGATTGTAGCGGTCACGAACGGGTTCAAGGCTTTTTAAATGCGCGAAAGAACTGTAATGCAACAGTGTCAACCCGGCACAGAGGGAAGGGCCCAGTAGCCAGCCCTCGGGCTGTGCACTCGTACGGAGCATCTGCAGCTTGCACTTTGTAATGCCGCTTTCACGGAAAATACGCGGGTACAAGGTTTCAAAATCAGACCCCGAACACACAAAAATGCGTTCTGCCTGCCAAATATCATAAAAATCAGAAACTATCCCCGAATCAATGTGGGTGATGGCCGAACCAAAGCGGAACACTACGTCCAGCTCTTCTTCCAGGTACTCTGCCAATTGTGGGATGGCTTGTCGGGGTGATACCGTGCATTCAGTGGCGCTCCATAGTCCGGCTTTGAGTCCTTCCGTTATTACGGCAGGACTGTGCGCCGCGACTTGATTGGGTGTCAGCAGTTTAACCTGATAGCCAGCGCCCTCAGCGTTTTGCAGGAAATCGTGTAACACCGCCACTTCGTCATCGTGGTAGGCCAATTGAAGCGATCCGTTTTGTTTTACCAACACGCCGCTCTCTTTAGCGATATCAAGCCAAATTTCCCGGCTGTGCATGGCCCGGTCGAACAAGGGGCCAGCTGGTTGGCCAATAGGCCAAACTAGGCCAAAATTGCGCACCGATGCGCCGATTGCTCTTGGATTTCGTTCAAAAACAATGGTTTTCAAACCCTTACTGGCTGCCGCGTAAGCGGTTGCTAGGCCGACGATGCCTGCGCCGATGACGGCTACGTCGAATTTTTGCTCCATTTTAAAGCTGTGATTTTTTGAAAAAATAGAACCAAGACAAAAACATCAACCCGACGCAAAACGCTGCCCCAATGTAGCACAACTTAATATAGAAGTCGAGCCAACTCATCTCGCCCGCGCCGAAATTGCGCCAGAGCAGCACCACAACGCTGCCCAGATAGCCAATAGAATCTGCTACATACATCAGGAATCCTACATTGCCCCGCTCGCGAAAACTGGCCATCAGCCGGTCAAACAACACTCCATTAAAAAGAATATAAGGCAAAAAAAGGCCAAAGCCTGATAAGACCATCCAAATTACGGGTGAAATTAAGCCTTGTTGATAAAGGAAGGTGCCTCCGAACAACAATGCAGCGCCCAATAGAGTCAGCGCATGATTTAGCCACAGTGCGCGAAAATTGTCTTTGACAAACATCATCGCACCCACCGCTAAAAGCGAAAAAATGGCCACCGGGATTTCGGCAGTGGTCAAAATGGAGGCTTGGCCTTTATAACCAAGTTCGTCCCAAATTTCTACCGCAAAATTGTCGCGCAAGTCACGCACAATGGTCAGCACCAGATATGTAGCCACCAGCAGCACCAAGCCCGGCGCGTACCGGAGAAACAGGGCTTTGCATTCTGCGGAGGTCATGCGGTTGCGGGGTGCCCGTTGTGCTTTATCCGCTTCAGATGGGGGAGGCAAATGCTCCAGTACCCAAATACAGATCAAAAGTGCCGGAAGGAACATCAGCGCTACCACAAAAGGCATCCATAGCTCACTAACGCCCTGCGAAACCAGCAACCATTTGCCCGTCGTTTTTACAAAACCGGAAGAAATAATGAAGTTCACGCAGAGGATCGCTGCCAGTGCTTCCGTAACCCTACGCCCTTCCAAATAACTGAATATCAAGCCCCAAGCCATGCCAAGCGGAATTCCGTTGACAAACATCCAGGCAGCATTCCAAGGAAATGGCGTGACGGCAAATCCCAACAACGACAATCCAGCAATACCTACTAGCCCAAACAAGTAGAAAGTGCGTCGCTTAGGGGTCATGCCTGAAATGACCCGAATGCCAATAAATTTGGACAGCGCATAACCGGCAACCTGCGCGGTCACCAATACAATTTTGAACTGAACCCCCCAAAGTTCCAAGTCTGCGTATGTCCCTGCGGTAAAGGGCTTTCTGAAAGCATAAATGCAACAATAAGCCACAAAAGAAAACAGCCCGGCCACTGCTATAAAAGCAGCCGGGGAAGCATTGGCCATTCGGCGGGCGAAGGATTCAGAATGGAGCATTAATTGACCGTTCAGCATGGTGAACAGCGCAATGATAGGCCCGTCTAATTATAGCGACCGGCGTTAGCACAAAAACAACCATTACTTAACCTACGCTTAATGCGTTTCGAGTTTCCTTTGTGGCGACGTAACTAGTGTGTAAAGCCCATGTTTCTCAGACCATATCGAGCTGCCGATAAACGGATTTTGCAGCAACTATTCTTTGATACCGTCCACACGGTGAATGCCCGCGACTATACGCAAGAACAATTGGATGTTTGGGCGCCCCACGAACCCAATCGGGAATCTTGGGCAAGATTAGACGATCAACATTGTTTCATCGTTGAATCTCAGAAAGTCATGGTTGGCTTTGCCAGCCTTTCTAAGGAGGGGTTGGTGGACTTTCTGTTTGTACACAAAGATTTTCAGGGGCGAGGAATAGCTACCACTTTGCTCAAACAATTGGAGCGGGTGGCCCGAAAAAAGGGCTTTTCAAGCCTCACAACGGAAGCTAGTATTACTGCACGAGGCTTTTTTGAAAAAAGAGGTTTTGTTGCCCAATCTGAAAATCGAAAAATTCTTCAGGGCGTAGATTTTTTGAATTTTAAAATGGAAAAAGCCCTTCCGTCTGTTGCTACAAACAACACCTAAACTTAACCCCCCCTTAATTTTTGCCCCGCTACATTTGCCTGAAAATCAAGGCAAAATGTCAAAAAATACACCTATTCGACTCGTCATGTTCGACATGGCTGGCACCACGGTTCGCGATAACGATGAAGTCCTTTATTGTTTTGCAGAAGCTTGTCGCCAGGAGGGCTTAACCGCAGACAAAAAACGGCTCAACGCACTCATGGGCGTTTCAAAACTAGAAGTATTTCAGATTCTTTGGCGGGAAGCGCTCGGTCAAGAAATTCAAGCACAAATAATTGAAACCCGGGCACACCAAAGTTTTCTCAGCTTTCGCAAAATTTTGGAAAACTATTACCGAAGCAATCCCGTGGTTCCCACAGAGGGCGCATTGGAGGTTTTCGAATGGCTGCGCACACGCGAAATTAAGGTGGCGCTCAACACTGGTTTTTACCGAATCGTCACCAACATCATCCTCAATAAATTAGGTTGGCTGGCTGGACTGGATCCGCAATATGTTGGAGGCATCGGAACGATCATTGATTTCTCCATTGCCAGCGACGAAGTTCCCTTGGGCCGCCCTGAACCGTACATGATTCAAAAAGCAATGTCCATATTCGGCATTTCAGATCCAAAGCAAGTCGTTAAAATCGGGGATACGCCCGTGGATTTGGCAGAAGGGCGCAATGCTGGATGTGCCGCCTCGCTCGCTGTGGTGAACGGTACGCACAGCCGGGAGGAATTGGAGGTGTTGGACAATGACGGTTTGCTGGGGTCTATCCGTGAATTGCCAGATTGGTTGTTGGAGCATGGTTTGGCATAATAGATAATCGGGAATCTATCTGTTGATTTTGTTCATTTTCGATCAACGTTATTTGTCATGTCGCAACGAAGTGGAGACATGACAAATAAACTTTTGTACTCAATCTCTTACCTTAACTATATGCGCACCTTCCTAACGACCCTCTTTTTACTCTTTTTCTTTGTTGCTTTGTTCTCCCAAAATCCTGGCAAACAATCTGGCGGCACCCCTTCCATGCTCTTGCCCACAGGTTGGTCGCTCACACCAGCAGGTACTTCCCTGCCATTGGGTGATTTGCCCTTGAACATAGCCGTTTCGCCCAACAAGAAATACCTTGCCGTCACCAACAACGGCCAAAGCAAAAACTCCCTGCAACTCATCCACGCAAAAAAGGGCAAGGTGCTTCACTCCTTTGAAATCCCGATTGCCTGGCTTGGTCTGGCATTTAGCGATGATTCCAAAACACTTTATGTTTCCGGCGGAAACAGCAATTCAATTCTGCGTTATTCCGTTGATAATGAAAAACTTATACTTCGAGACACGCTGAGTTTGGGCAAACCATGGCCCGCCCGGATCTCGCCCGGTGGATTGTGTGTAGATGACCAACGAGGCCTGCTTTACGTTGTCACCAAAGAAAATCACAGCCTTTATGTTCTGGACACGCGAACAAAAGCGGTACTCCACCGCGATTCCATTGGCAAAGAACTCTACACTTGTGCTCTTTCGCCCGATCGAAAGCAATTGTACATAACCCACTGGGGAGGCAACGAACTGGTAGTGTGGAATACAGAAACCCGCAAAATCAAAACCAGAATAAGGGTGGGTGATAATCCGAACGATTTGATTCTCAATAAAAAAGGTACACTTGCTTATGTAGCCTGCGCGGACGACAACTCGGTAAGCGTGGTGGATTTGGCCCAAAATAAGGTGGTGGAAACCCTCGTAGCCACGCTCTTCCCGGACGCGCCCACAGGCTCCACGTCCAACAGCGTGGCCCTTTCGCCCGACGAAAAAACGCTTTATGTGGCCAATGCCGACAACAACTGTCTCGCGGTGTTTGATGTGGCGCTTCCGCAGCAAAGTCGTTCGTTGGGCTTCATTCCAACGGGCTGGTATCCAACCTGTGTCCGTACCATTGGTAAGACGATTTTTGTCGCCAACGGGAAAGGTTTCTCTTCTTTTCCCAACCCCAAAGGTCCGAATCCAATGCAGAAAAAAAATAAAGTGGAGTATCAAAAAGGCCCTGAAGAGAACCAATACATTGGAGGCTTGATGAAAGGCACTATGAGCATCATTAAATCGTCCAATGTTCGGGTATTGGAAGGATACACACGACAGGTTTACCGCAACACGCCCTACACCAAAGAACGTGAAAAATTGGCAGAAGGTGAACCCGGAAACCCCGTTCCGCAACGTGTAGGCGATGCCTCTCCCATCAAATATGTTTTTTACATCATTAAGGAAAATCGTACTTACGACCAAGTGTTAGGCGATATGCCAGCGGGCAACGGCGACACCTCGCTTTGCCTATTTCCCGAAAAAATCACCCCCAACCATCATGCCCTCGCACGCGATTTTGTGTTGCTCGACAATTTTTACGTCAGTGCCGAAGTCAGTGCAGATGGCCACAATTGGAGCACAGCGGCATACGCGAATGACTTTACGGAAAAAACCTGGGTAACCAGCTACGGCGGTCGCGGGGGCGATTATGTGTACGAAGGCCAAAATCCAATCGCCTGGCCTAAGGGCGGGTTTATCTGGGACTATTGCAAGCGGGCAGGGATTTCATACCGCACCTACGGCGAATTTGCCGACGATTTCAAGGCCAGCATTCCCTCGCTCGAAGGCCATTATTGCCCCTACTATACTTCTTGGGACACCTCCGTAAAAGATACGACCCGGGTTTCGCAGTGGAAACGAGAATTCGATTCTTTATTGACAGTCAATGCTTTGCCTCGTCTCAGCACCCTTCGACTCATCAATGACCACACAGAAGGTCTGCGAAAAGGCGCTCCCACCCCCTTCGCCCAAATGGCCGACAATGACCTGGCATTTGGACTATTTGTGGAGCACCTGTCAAAAAGCCCTATTTGGAAGGAATCAGCGGTTTTTGTGCTTGAAGACGATGCTCAAAATGGGGCCGATCATGTGGATGCGCACCGTTCGATTGCCTACATTGTCAGCCCTTATACCAAGCGCAATTTTGTAGACCATACCCTTTATTCCACCAACTCGATGTTGCGCACCATGGAGCTCATACTCGGGATGCCGCCCATGAGCCAGCACGATGCGGCAGCCACGCCAATGTGGCGGTGTTTTACAAAAAAAGCTGACCTAAGGCCCTACAAAGCACTTACCCCTGCCGTCAATCTCGACGACCGAAATGCTGCTGTGGACAATGACCTGCAACGCCGCTCCGATGCCTTCGACCTAACGGGCGAAGACCGAGTGCCTGATTTAGAGTTTAACGAAGTGTTATGGAAAATAATCAAGGGTGAAACCTCAGAAATGCCGGCACCGAGAAGAGGGGCATTTTTGCGATATTCGGAGGAGGAAGCCGGCGGCGAGCGATAGTGCCACATCCAACAAACGTTTTTGGCATCATTCTTGGCTAATCCATTGCATATCAGGCTTTTTAGCTTGATTGCTCACCTTTGTACTTCATCCTTTAATCTTTTTAATCATGCTTATTATTGGGGTCACTCTGGGACTTTTCACCCTCGGAAGCGGCGTGATAACGCTCATCGAGTTGCTGACAAGGCGGGGCGCGTTGCGTCGCCGCATTTAATTCCCGCACACCTTAGCCTCTATATTAACCCGGTGTCCAACGATAAGTGGGCATCGGGTTTCTTATGAATGTAACACTACTTTTAAAACAGGCAAACAATTTTTCCTTTTTCGCGCTTGAACTTTTTTACCTTTGCGACCACTTTTGAAAAACCAATTCATTTTTGACATAAATTTCTGATTTTCAAACAATTAAAGTAATATGGCTTTAATCGGTTCTATTCGAAAACGTGGGTGGATACTCATCGTACTAATGGCTTTGGCCCTGGGTGGCTTTATTTTGATGGACGTAATGTCTAACAGCCAGCGCTATTCAGCTGGCGACGTTAACTCGCTCGGCACCGTAGGCGAGGCGGAAATCAAGCGCAGCGAATTTGAAACATACGAAAAACTTGTATATTCTGAACAGCGGCAAGGCAACTCCTACCAAATCCGCAGTCAGACATGGACTTATTTTGTAGAAAAGGCCATCGTCGAACAAGCCACCGAGCCACTTGGCCTCGGGGTAGGCAAAGAGGAATTGTTAGACCTCCAGTTTGGCCTCAACCTGAGCCCAGTGGTTGCTGAACGTTTTAAAAACGACGTGGGACAGCCAGACCGTGCCAAACTTGCCAGCATCAAGAATGCCATTGAGCAAGGCCAATTTACAGAACCCAGAGCGCGTGCTTATTGGGCTCTTCAAGAGAAGGAGATTATTAAGACCCGACTCCAGGAGAAGCTTGTAACATCCGTCAGCAAGGGCATGTATACACCCAAATGGCAGGCCGAAATGGTGTTCAAGGAGAACAACGAGCGCCGTGATTTTTTAGCAGTTCGTATTCCTTATGACAAAGTGAAAGACGAAGAAGCGCCCGTGGATGACAGCGATTACAAAGCGTTTCTGAAAGACAATCCGAAGGTTTATGACCAAGTGGACGAGATTAGGGCACTTTCTTTCGTTGCGTTTGATGTGGTGCCGACTTCGGCGGACACCGCCAATACACGCGAAGCAGTCGCCAAGCTTATGGAAGGGCTTCGCACCGCCAAAAATGACTCCACGCATGTGGTGTCCAACGGGGGGAGCTATCTGGGCATGTACATTCCCAAGGATAAATTTCCAGCCGCTTATGCCGACTCGGTTATGAGCCGTCCCATTGGCAGTATTGTAGGCCCCGTATTAGACGAAGGCGCCTTTAGTATTATCAAAATCATTGACCGCAAGGTACTTCCTGATTCTGTGAAGGCTCGTCATATCCTGTTACGAGAGCCAACTCCTGAAAATGAAGCTCGTGCAGATAGTTTGATGGCAGTCATCCGATCCGGCAAACAGCGTTTTGACTCACTTGCCATGAAAATAAGCACGGATGTCGGCTCTGGCCAATTGGGTGGAGACTTAGGCTGGTTTGCAAATGGGATGATGGTACAAGAATTCAACAATCTTTGTTTCCTGGAAGCTGAACAAGGCAAAATTTACAAGGTAGCTACTCAGTTTGGCTGGCACATTGTTGAAGTTACAGGCAAGAAATTTATCACCAATGAGTCATCCGCTAAAGTTGCCGTTTTAGGCCGCCGGATAGAGCCGAGTAAAAGCACCCAAGAGGTCATGAAAGATAAGGCAGTGGCACTTATCCAGCAAGCCAAAACGATCACGGATTTGGAAACAATCGCTGCTCAGCAGAACCTCAAAGTACAAAACACGCAAGCGCTTAAGATCAATGATTTCAACCTGGGTGCTGTATTGGGTGTAGGCGAAGATGCACGCGAAGTCATTCGTTGGGCTTTCGAGGAAAATACCAAACTCGGTAGCGTCAGCAAAGAAGTTTTTGCTTTTGGCGACCCAAAGGGTGGATACTTTGACACCAAGTATGTGGTGGCAGCCATGAAAAACATTGCCCCTCAGGGCAAGTCAACCGTTGCTACGCTCAAAAGCTTGCCACAAGCCGATGTGAAGGTTAAAAACCTTAAAAAGGCAGCTTACATCATTAGCAAGACCCCAAATCTCACCGATTTGGCCGCCATTGCAGCCCAATGGAATGTTGAAGTGGACACCTTAAAAGGTGGCAACTTTCTTCAAACAACGGGTGAACCGCGCGTGACTGGAACACTTTTCAGTACCGAAACAGGTGCCATAAGCAAACCGATTGTAGGCTCGATCGGTGTAGTGGTTATAAAACCGCTCACGGACAAGACCCAGCCTCCCATGCCTGCTGACATCACTATGTTCCGTCGTCAAATGTCCTCGCAAGTGGTAGGTGGTATGCGTACCAACCTGATAAAATCGCTCGAAGTGCAATACAAGGTTCAAGATAACCGATTCAAGTTCTGGTAGTCCGAAACTCTGTGATAATTTTAAAAAGCCTTTCAGGATTCGCTCCTGAAGGGCTTTTTACGTATTGGCCGAGAAAACTGGCTGCTCGAAAAAGCGCGACTTTTGGCCAGATGAACATGAAAAATCGCTACTTTTGCCGACTAAGGGACTTTTGACCCTTGACCCTTGACTCTTGTCTCTTGATACTTTACACTTGATACTCAATGATCCGCTCCCTACTCAAAATCGCCGCCCTGCTCATCGCAGGCATTTTGGTGTACAATTATTTCTTCGGTACCAACGAAGAACAAGAAAACTCACGCAAGGTATTCAGTCAAATTCGAGGCGTGGTATCTTCTGTGGGCCAATTGGTTCGGTCCGAGAAAGATAAATTTGATGCGGGCAAGTACGATGCTGCGCTCGACAAACTCGGAGGGGTGTACAAGGCCATCCGTACCCAAGCCCGGCATGTGGACGAAAAAGTGATCCAACGGCTCAGCGAACTAGAAGGCCGTAAATCCGAGCTGGAACAGGAACTCAACGAAATAGAAGCCGGCGACCAACAAGCTGCTGCGGCACCCAAAAGCAAGAAAAAAGACCCCAAAGCAGTCGCCAAAGCCGCCGACCAGGTCCGCCGCAAAGAAGAACTCTTTCGAGAACTCGAAAGCCTTGTACAGGATTCAGACGCGCTACTCCAAGAAGCGGGGAAATGAGGTGAAATCTCCGACAAAGAAGTCGGTGTCACCTCATTTCATTCTTGGCGGGGTTTTTGATTTCCAAAAAGTTCCCCGACCTTTGCGGCCGCGCTGCAAAGCGTAACCATTTAGTCCTTAAAAAACCTTGATTGGTAAGACCGGGCCCGTCATTCATCCTTTCTAATTGCCGGGCCTAAACCTTACGCACCCACGGGCGTTTCCTTTGCCCTTTTCCAACGATAGAATAATCCAATGACGGAATTTTTGCAGCAAGTATTTGGCAGCGACTGGGAGAACTCGCTTATAATCATATTTAATTTGGTGCTCATCGAAAGCCTGCTTTCGGTGGACAACGCGGCGGTCATAGCCACCATGGTACTCGACCTGCCTCCTGAAAAACGCAAACTCGCGCTGCGTTACGGGATTATCGGTGCCTATGTATTCAGGGGAATATGCCTCGTTTTCGCTTCCTGGCTCATCAAAATTTGGTGGTTGAAGCCATTGGGCGGACTTTATCTCATTTATCTCGCTGTAGACTATTTCCGAAAAAAAGCAACGCCGCAAACCAGCGACGATATGCTCAATAAACAGGAGACTTGGTACTATAAACTCACCATCGGCATGGTGGGGCCTTTTTGGGCTACTGTTATTGCGGTAGAAGCAGTGGATTTAGCATTTTCGCTCGACAATGTTTTTGCAGCTGTAGCGTTCACAGACAATATATACCTGGTTTGTACAGGCGTTTTCATCGGTATCCTGGCCATGCGTTTTGTGGCACAGTGGTTCGTGAAACTTTTGGAACGTTATCCATTCTTGGAAACCAGTGCATTTGCCGTAATTGGTATCCTGGGTTTCAAACTCAGTTTTTCATTTGTTTGTCACTTTTTCAAAGGCCAACCCTGGGCAGATGCCCTGGAAAGTGAAATCGCAGACCTTATCGTGAGTGCAATAACTGCCGGATTTTTCTTTGTTCCAATATTGACTTCGCGATTTTTCGGTTGGCCTAAGGCAAATAGGGGTGATAAAGTGATAAAGTGATGGCGATTTTATTAACTTGCAGCAAAAAAAGGACTATCCCGTGCAAAAAATTCTTTTCCCCTTATTGCTCGGTGCTTCCATTGCATGTTTTGCCATATGGGCTTTCGATAAGCCCGAAAGGGCCGCTGCTGCACTGCCAATTCTTGTAAAAGAAACGCATCCGACCGACTACTTCATGCCGCCCGTTGCCGGGGGATTACACCTTACAGGTACCTGTGGTGAACTTCGTCCAAACCACTATCATGCGGGTCTCGATATTGATGGGGTGACTGGCAACGCCATCTTCGCTGCGGCCGATGGTTACATCGAAACGATCAAAGTACAGGCCAATGGCTACGGCAACGTCCTCTATGTGAATCATCCGAACGGTTATACAACGTTATATGCCCACTTAGACCGATTCGCCTCTGATATTCAACAGTTTGTAAAAAATAGTCAGTACGAGCGGGAGCGTTTTGAGGTTGAGTTGAAGCCGCCCGATGGACTGTTCAAAGTAAAAAAAGGTCAACAGATTGGTTATTTGGGCAATACCGGAAGTTCGGGGGGGCCTCACCTCCACTTCGAGATCAGAAGTCCTTCCGGAAAAGCCATCAACCCACTCCTCTGTGGGCTTCCGGTGCTGGATAATATAGCTCCGGAACTTCGCGACATGAAAGTTTACTTCCTGAACGATCACAGAGAGGTGATGGGTAGCAAAGTTTTTTCGCTTCAAAAAGACAAAAAAGGAAATATTGGGCTAGAAGGAGACACGGTGCGCATTGGTGGCGCACGGATCGGTTTTGGTGTAAAAACGTATGACCGAAGCAATGCGCGACGTAATGACAATGGGGTTTATTCCGTCGCGCTTTTTACGGACGATCAACTTTCCTTCCAATGGACTGCCGACGAGTTTGATTTTGATGATTCGCGCTATCTCAATGCTCATATTGACTACGCTGTCCGCCAGCGCTACGGCGCATGGTTTCACCGATGCTTCACCTTGCCAGGCAATTTTTCGGGTAATTACACCCGTACCGAAACCATGGGTGCCATTTCGCTCCAGACTGACAAACCGACCAAAATTACCCTGAAAATCAGCGACGCATCGGGCAACACCCGTAAACTCAATTTCTGGGCTCTGCGCGATGCCTCAGTCACAGAAACTTTTTTAAGCGCCCCCTACCAATTTTTGTTTCCCTTCGATGCGGAAAGCCATCTAGATGTGGACGGTTTTTCTATGACCTTGCCCAAGGGTGCGCTGTACGAATCGGTACAGTTGCAATACAATGCCGAGGAAGACAAAAGCAATGATGTTTTTTCGCCCATGCACCACCTGCATGATGAGCGAACTCCAGTGCACAGGTCGTTCGATATGAAAATAATGCCCACCCGGTTACCTGCCGCCCTTCGTTCCAAAGCCGTCATTGCCAATTGCAACTCCGGCAAGCCAGACAATTGTGGTGGCATCTGGCAGGGTGAATGGCTTAGCACCCGAGTTCGAACTTTTGGAGACTTTTGCATCATGGCAGATACCGTAGCACCCAAAATTACCCCCGTAATCTTCGCTGCCGATATGCGCCGTAAAAACACGATTGAATTCCGAATCATCGACAATTTTGCTGTTTCAGGCACAGCAGACAATATGAGATATCGCGGCACCATTGACGGGCAATGGGTTTTGTTCGAGTATGATAAAAAGCGCAATCGCCTCACTTATGTGTTTGATGACCGCGTAGGAAAAGGGGAACACACTCTTCGCCTCACGGTCAAAGATGATCGGGGGAATGAAGGAGTTTTTCAAGGAAATTTTTTGAGGTGAAGGTTCTAAATGTGATCAATGTGATAATGTGACCCCTCCCACACCACTCGCCAATTAACCAATCAACCAATCACCAACTAACCAATCACCAATTCCATTCCATGCCCAATCACCCGCTTTTCGGACTTGATCTTGGGGGCACCAAAATAGAAGGGGTGGTCCTTGAAAGCCGCGCCAATCCTCATCCCATTTGCCGCCTGCGTATCCCAACGGAGGCCAATCTGGGTTATCAACACATTCTGGGGCAAGTATCCAAATTGTTGGAAATGCTCTGTGTCGAGACGGGTCTGAACCCTCAATCTCTTGGAATCGGACATCCTGGAACGCTGGATCCCACCACGGGCGTGATTAAAAACGCCAATACGACGGTGCTCAACAACCAGCCTTTTAACAAAGACCTGGAGGCTATGCTCGGCATTCCTGTCCGTTTGGCTAACGATGCGAACTGCTTTGCAGTAGCCGAAGCGCTTATGGGAGCCGTGCCAGAAGTCATGCCCAATGCCGAAGCCGTATTCGGGGTTATCCTCGGCACGGGTGTAGGTGGTGGTTGGGTGCTCAATGGAAAGGTTCGCAATGGTCGGCAGGGCATTGCAGGCGAGTGGGGGCACAATTTTCTCGACGAAAGCGGAGGCCCTTGTTATTGCGGACACTCGGGCTGTGTGGAAAAAGTGATTTCCGGGCCGGCTTTAGAGCGCTATTATGCCCAGCTGACCGGACAAAAGAGCTCCCTTCCCGACATCGTAATACGTTCAAAATCAACAGAAGACGCTGCTGCCCTTGAAACCATGGATCGCTTGTTGCATTTTTTTGGAAAAGCGATGGCGGTTGTCATCAATATTATGGATCCAGATGCGGTGGTGCTGGGCGGCGGTGTGGGGAATATTGACCTTTTGTACACCCATGGCCCGGCAGAAGTACAAAAACACCTTTTCAATCCTCGAATTGATACGGTGTTCCTTCGTCCTAAATTGGGCGACAGCGCAGGAGTATTTGGGGCGGCGTTGTTGTAATATCTGTTAGGGCGGTTTTTATGGACCTCGCATCCAGATTTTTCACCGATCTTTTTCTAAAAACAGAAATCGCACTACCTTTGCGGCCTTTTAACCACAGAACCCATGCCTTTCCTCGTGAAGACTTGGTGGGGAAAGGAGGTTCAGTCTTCCAAAAGGAGACGAGTTTCCCCAAATTGTTCATTTACCATTCATCATTTATCATTCCAGTAAAATGGCAACGACGACAGATATCCGCAACGGCCTTTGCATCGAACACAACAATGACATTGTTAAAATCATTGATTTTTCGAAATTCCAAGTTGGTCGCGGAAGCGGCAAGGTGTGGTGCAAGCTAAAAAGTACCACTTCTGGCAGGGTGGTAGAACATACCTTCAACAGCGGCGCTACCATCACGGAAGTGCGTGTGGAACGCCGAAAATTCCAGTACCTCTATCCAGAGGATGGCGGCTACGCCCTCATGAACCAGGAAACCTACGACCAGATTTCCATCCCCGAAGAAATGGTGGACAACGGTAAATTCCTCAAAGAAGGCGATCTGGTGGAGGTGCTGTACCACGGTACCAAAGAGACCATCCTTTCGGTGGAACTGCCTCAAACCGTGGAACTTACAATCACCTACTGCGAGCCAGGTCTTCGGGGCGATACGGCCACCAATACGCTCAAACCTGCCACTGTAGAAACGGGCGCCGAAGTGCGTGTGCCGCTATTCTGCGAACAAGGCGACAAGATCAAAATTGATACCACTACGGGTGCGTATATGGAGCGGGTGAAGAAGTGATTTGGGACTTTGGACGTTAGACTTTGGACGGTTTACCCGAAAAGTCTGAGGTAGGGTTGACATTGGATTATTTCACTGCGCGAGCCATCTCGATTGAATCGGGATGGCTCGTGTTTTTTGCAAGGGGGGGCTGATTCGTGAAAACTCGTGAAATTAGTGGCTGCCCTAAATAGATTTAAAAAAATATCTTTGCAACCAAACAAAGCGTCTTAAACGCCCGCCCATACCCAAACAATGAATCCAAAAGATTCCATTCTTCAATTCATTTCGCGCGGCCAACTCGAAGCGGCCATCGATACCTGGCTTCAGGTAGTCGGGGCAAATGACCCTGTTCGTACGGATTTATTGGGTTATTCGGCCCGGCTGGCAAATCTGGCAACCGAAAAAAAACGGGGTGTTATTGATTTCAAGGAAGAAACCTTGGTGCTCAACCAAGTGACGGCAGCCATGTTTAGCAGCCTTCAAAACTGGCAGCCTGGCGGAGATTACGCTTCCCTTTTATACGCCATCGAACAACTCGGTATTGACCCCGACAATGAAATTTCTTCCCTCCACTTGGTCAATTGCGACCGCACAGGCCAGGCAAAAACCTTCCGCCGGGTTTTCAACCGATGGGAAGGTAAAAGTGATTTCCAGTTCCATTTCGTTTGCGGCTGTCCGACGGAAATGCCAGCCTCCTTTGGAAAACGTTTGATCTATGAAATCATTCGTGACAAACTCGACGATCGTCACGATGCCATTTCATACCCGTTTCAGGAGGATGCCGACCGCATCAAAATCGAAAACCTGCCCCTTGGCACCGATCTGGCCACCAGCCGGAAACGTCTGAAAGAATACGTTGCAAAGCGTTTTCAGTTTTCGGATACCCAAAGTTTTGAGACATTCATAGAAACGGGCGTGCCAAAATTGCCCTACGACTATGTGACCGCTGTGTTTGAGATTTCAGAAAAAAAATGGGAAAACGACGAGGGCGAGATCCGCGATTACTTCGAATGGATGATCGAAACCTTCCGATGCCCAAACAAGGGTGTGCCGACTTTCCTGTTTTTTGTGGTGCTAAAAAGCCCCAACCTGCACCTTGGCCAGGAAAAACAAACCGAGCGCCAAAAAACCATCCTCGCCGAACTCGGCAGCCTTTGCGAGAAATACCCGGATCAAGCGACCCTGCTGTCGGACTTGCCGCCGATTGACCAACAGGACTTCGACGACTGGGTGGCTGAGATAGATGATATCCGCAACCCAAACCTCTCCCGAGCCGTCACCCGCGCCCTCGCAGCCACCTTTGAGGCTGGCTCAGAGGAAGACATTTTGTACCGCACACAGCAGAAATTTCACCTCAAAGACATCGAACCCGTACAGCGACGGATTTTTGAAATCGCATCCAAGTAGTTGAATATGAGCAACTTTAACCTCTATCAATCCGAAGGCCAGGCCGACCTTCCCGTCATCGAGGCCAACCCAAAACTCCGCGACAGCTCGCTGTACGAACCGCCGCCCGGTTTGCAAGCCGCTGTCAACGTAGCCCTCGCCCTCGCGCAGCCGCTTTTGCTCACGGGCGAACCCGGCACCGGCAAAACCCAACTCGCCGACCATCTCGCCCACTTTTTCAAGCTCGGCGACCCGCTGGTGTTCAACGCCCAGACTTCCTCGGCGGTGAAAGACCTGTTCTATCGTTATGATGCGTTGGCACATTTTCAATTTGCGCAAACGCAGAAAGAGCCGCTCACGCCCGACGAGGTAGAGCGAAAATTCATCCGCTACGAAGCACTGGGCGAAGCCATCCGGGGCGGAAAACGCCGTCTGGTACTGATGGACGAAATTGACAAAGCCCCCCGCGACCTGCCCAACGACGTGCTGGCCGCGCTCGAAAAACTGGAGTTTTCCGTGCCAGAAGCCGGAAAAAACTGGCCTGCTCCGTCCGCCGCTCTGCGCCCTATCATTATTATGACCTCCAATTCGGAAAAAAACCTGCCCGATGCTTTTTTGCGCCGCGTGGTGTACTACCATATTCCGTTCCCCGACGCGGCCATGTTGCTGCGCATCGTTTCAAAAAAAGTGGAGGGCTTCGGTGAGCCGGAATTGACAAAAATTGTGGCTCATTTCGAAGATATCCGAGACGATAAACAGGTGAAACTCCGCAAAAAACCCGCTACTGCAGAACTGCTCAATTGGGCTGCACTGCTGCATAAAATCAGTTTTCCGGCCTCGAAACTCGAAACACCCGAAAGACTCAGCGATGCGGAACGGAGGATGCTGCTTACTTCTTACTCCGTGTTGGCAAAGAGCAAAGACGACCTTAAGGCGCTGGAAGAGTGGCTTTGATGGGTCAACGTGAAAATTTGACAACTTTTAAAAATTTGTCAAATTTCGATTCACTCCTCGAGTAATTAAGCCATTGCTGAGTTGTCATCCTGACGGGACCTGTCCGCATCAAGTGCGCTTTGGCCGAGTACTTGCCTTTTTGAGTGCTCAGTAGTGCAAGTACTCAGCCAAAGCGCACTTGATGCGGACAGGTCCCGTCAGGATGACAACTCACGTTGAGATGGAGATAGGAAGTGTTAAAAATCTATCCCCAATGACCTCAATGACCTCAATGACCTCAATGACCTCAATGACCCCAATGACGCAATGACGCAATGACGCAATAACCCAATGACGCACACCGCCCGCATCCTCTTCTTAGTCAAAGACCTGCTCGACGAACTCCACAGCGAGAAAATCGAGCTGGGCACGGGCGCGCATCTGCGTGTGCAGGAACTGTTGAGCCATTTGCCGGACGAACTTTCGGAAGATGATCTGTTGTTGGCCATTGCTCCCATATTGTCCCGTTCTCCTCAAGATCAGGCACTGGTCTATGAAAAATTCAAAATTTGCCAGCAACGGGCCGACGAAATTTTTGGAAAAACTCCTGAACCTCCCCCACTTTCACCCGACCCGATAGACGAAAAAATAACCCGCTTCAAAACCTGGTTTTGGGTATCAGCAGTGGTATTGGCACTGGTTTTGGGCGGCTTGGCCTGGGTTTATTTTCAGAAAGAGGAGAAAGCATTCCTTGAAAAATCGCTGGCCGTGACGGCAGGGCAAACGACTTTGATTTGTCCCAGTGTAGTGCCTGAATTGGATACTTTCGGACAAAAAGTACTTCGTCTTGAAATCATATATTCTGCCGAAATAGATCTTTCCAAGCCATTAGATATAGATGTTGGCGGAGATAGAGCGAGGCAGATAGAAAAATTAAAGAAGTCGGGGCAATCTAACTTTTCCATCTTTTCCATCCAAAATGACTCCTGCCTCTCCTACGCCGCCCGCGACTCCATCCAAGGCATGGACTCCCTCGTCCTAAACGTCAGTTTCTCCAACGGCAAAACCTGCGAACTCCGCCTCCGCATTTTCGTTTCGCCGCCCGTAGAAGTCATTAGCCAACCAGCCCCGACCGACCCTGATCTCCCCAATTTCCAAATCCGAAAAATCCCCTACGACCACACGCAAGCCTTCCTCGACCTCCAAATAAAACCCGCCGACCCCTGGCAAAGCTGGCTCGCCCAAAACTGGCCCTGGCTCCGCTGGTTGATCTTCCTGCCCTTCACCGCCCTCTTGTTTGCCCTCTGGCGCTGGCTCGAATGGCGCCGCCGCAAACTCATCGCCGAGCTCGACCGACCCGACAAGCCGCCCTACGTCTGGAACATCCGCATTGATGGCGCCGACGACATCGTACTCGGCGATGCCTTCCACCACGCCCTGCAGGTAATGCGCCGCCGCAGCGCCACCGATACCCTGCGACTCGACCTGCCCCGCAGCATCCGTGCCACCGCAGAAAAAGGCGGGATGCCAGCCTTTCAATTCCGCGCTCAGACGCAGCCTGTGGATTACCTGCTGCTGATAGACCGCCAGAGCGCGCAAAACCACCGCGCCCAACTCTTCGATGCGGTGTTTAAAGCCTTGCAGGCGCAAGAACTTCACATCGAGCGGTTTTTCTACGACTCCGATATCCGTGTCTGTTTCAACGAAGCCCACCCAGAGGGGCTGCGATTGGCCGACATCTCGCAACGCTACGGCCAGGCGCGGCTCATGGTGGTCGGCACCGGGCTGCAACTCATCCACCCTGCCAATGCCCGACTCGAACCCTGGACCGAGGTGTTCAAAAACTGGTCCGCCCGCGCCCTTTTCACGCCTTTACCCACCGACGAATGGGGGCGCTCCGAACGCCGCCTTGCGGAGTTGTTCAGCGTTTTTCCCGCCACCCTTCAGAGCCTCGGCTTCTGGGTAGATGAACTTCAGCACGGCGAAGATGCCCGCTTTGAGCGCTGGCGCGAGCGCGTGCAGGATGCCCCCGCGGCCATCTATCAGCCTGACGACGAGCACCCGCTGCCCATGCTGCTGCTCCAGTTGCCCCGCGAACTGGTACACTGGGTGGCTGCCTGCGCTATTTACCCGAGTCTTCACTGGGATTTGACGCTCTGGCTGGGACGTAGACTTTCCAAGTCTGGTACCGATACTGGCCTGGAGCCCGCCGTCACCCTCGACAATCTGCTCCGCATCTTCCGCATTCGCTGGTTCGTGCAGGGGCAAATCCCCCAAACCGCCCGCGCTGCTCTGCTTGAATGGCTCGAACGCGAAGACCCCGCACTCATCCCACGCCTCCGGGGCGAACTGGCCACTTTGCTCGCCCAATCACCACCGCCGAAGGATTCTTCCGTCTGGGCCGACCACCGCATGGCCGTGGTACTCAACCAGTGGTTGAGCGAAACCGATAAAAAGAAGAAAAAAGCCCTCGAAAAAGAAATCGAAAAACTGCTGCCGCAGACCGAGACCGATTTCACGGTGCTCAAATACCTGAACCGACCGCCTTCGCCGCTGCATTTCCAGGTGCCGGACCGCTGGAAAAAGTTTGTGTATCGTGGCGGTTTTCGGGCGCTTGGGTTTACAGGCAGCCTTTGGAGCACCGTGGGGGCTGGGCTGTTGTGGCTATTGGGGGCCTGGGGTATTTTTGCCTGGAATCCGGTGCCACCGGAGGATGGGTGTAAGGGTGAGAAAGTGGAGTATGTGTTCAAGCCTCGGGGGGGCATCCAACTTCCCGAAAGTTTCAAACTTTCGGGAAGTTCCACGGATAAAATGACCCTCTGCCTCGACAGCCCCGAAGATTCCCTACTCTGGCTGGAACGCCTGGCCTTGGATACCCTTGAAAACCACCACCTTAACGCCTTCGACTCTTTAGCTGCCCGTGCCATACACTTGCCCGCTCTTGCTGACTCGCTGGCGCACACGCGGGCCATTTTCTCCGCCACGTTGTACAACATCGGTGTGGACTTCTTGCGGCAGGGCATAAAGGATTCCGCTTGTATATTTTTCCAAAAAGCCCGCGACTGGGACTTGGCCGGGAGCGACTACGCTGCTGAAAAGGATTGGTGTGAAGGGAAAAAACAAGAGGCACCTACTCAAAAGCCAACATTCGCGATTGTGGGCAATTGCCGCCTTACTACCGAAGGAAAATCTCTTACATTAAGAACTCGCCCGCTGACGCTATCTGATTTCATTGTGATTGATGATGATCCAAACGGAGCCTTAGACAGAGAAACTAAGATGCTGAATATCCCTCCAGGAGAAACGGTTTTTATCCTTGACAGCACTGAAAGAACGTATAAAATCAGATATAAAGACAAGATAGGGTTTGTTTCAAAAACTTTTTCAGGGAAACCCACGCTTCTACCCTGCGCCACCGCTGTGGCTACTGCTGTGGTAGATACCTCGCGCCGCACCCCCATCTCCCTCCCCGAAATGCTCCCCATAAAAGGCGGCACCTTCACCATGGGCAGCAGCGACAAGGACGAAGACGCCGAACGCAACGAAAAACCCGCCCACCCAGTCACCCTCTCCGATTTTGAAATGGGGAAAACAGAAGTGACTGTAGCACAATACTTGGCTTTTGTGAACGAGACCAAAACGCACTACCCTGAATGGTTGGAAGCAGGCAGTGATTACAACATCGTCACGGGAACGGACGACTATTACAAACAAATAGGTGCGGCCTTGCAAGTGCCGAACCACCCCATTGTAGGCATTAGTTGGAACGACGCGGTGGCTTACTGCGAATGGCTTTCTCAAAAAGTGCCCGGCAAAAAATTCCGCCTGCCCAGCGAGGCAGAGTGGGAATTCGCGGCCAGAGGGGGAACTAAAGGGGGGGGCTACACATATGCGGGCAGCAACACATTGGAAGAGGTCGCATGGTACAACAAGAATTCAGATTCAAAAACCCACCCAGTGAGCCAAAAAAAGGCCAATGATCTCGGTTTGTACGATATGAGCGGCAATGTTTGGGAATGGTGCGCGGATTGGTACGGCGCTTATGAAGATACCGGAAAGCCAGTTTCAAACCCGAAAGGCCCGACAACGGGCTCGCGCCGCGTGCTTCGCGGCGGCTCCTGGAACTTCCACGCGGTGTTTTGCCGCGTCTCGCACCGCGACAACAGCACGCCGGAGTATCGGAACTACAACATCGGCTTCCGCCTCGCTTCGTCCCCCCAGTGAGGTGGCTTGCTCATTCCGGCTATCAATTGAGCAAAAAGGAAAAGCGCAGCAATACGCGAAACGGAGCAAGGGGAGGGGCTTGCGGTAGCAGCCCTCCCCTGCGTAGTGGAGTGTATTTCGAGCATAGATTTCAGGGCGTAAGCCCTCGATTTTTTTTGGATTTTGGAGAAGCTGGATTTTAGTTGGAATAAAGACCTATAAGGTTTTAAAAAAACCTTATAGGTCTCAATTGTGGTATTTTTCACCAGGCCTCGGATTCGCCTAAGCTATTAATTGCCCTACCTAACAATGCAAATCAGAATATTTACCATCCCCATCATGGCAGGAGAAATGCTCATGGATGAAATGAACGTTTTTCTACGCTCCAAAAAAGTGCTGCAAGTGAAGGAGCATCTGGTCAACCACGACTCCGAGGGGGTGTTTTGGTGCTACAGTGTGCGCTATGTGGACGATGTGGCGGCGGCCGAGCGCGAAAAAGTGAAAGTGGACTACCGGGAGGTACTGGATGAGGCAACTTTCAAGCGGTTTTCGGCTTTGCGGGAAATCCGCAAGCGCGTAGCGCTACAAGACGCCGTGCCAGCGTATGCGGTGTTCACGGATGCCGAACTGGCGGAACTGGCAACCTTGGAAACCCTCACACTCGAAGCCATTAAACAATTGAAAGGCGTTGGGGAGAAAAAGGTGGAAAAATATGCGCATCATTTTTTGCCAAAACCGACCAATGAAAAGAGCCAATAACCTTTTGCTGCGCGTGGCCGATCCTGATAATCTCCGCCTCGCCGCCTGGAAAGCGGCCAAAGGCAAGCGGCACTCGGTGGAGGTAATGAAATGGTCGGCGCGAATAGAAGAACATTTGTCCGCCTTGCGGGAGCAGATATTGAGTGGCCAAGTGATCGTGGGCAACTACCGCTACTTCAAGGTATTCGAGCCCAAAGAGCGCCAAATATGTGCATCGGCTTTTGGGGAGCAGGTGCTGCATCATGCGCTGATGAATGTTTGCCACGAGTATTTCGAGCAGGATCAGATTTTTGACAGCTATGCAAGCAGGAAAGGCAAAGGCACCTACGCCGCGCTGGAGCGAGCAAAAATATACACGAACAAACACGATTGGTATCTGAAATTGGATGTTCGGAAGTTTTTTGAAAGCATCTCGCATGAAGTGCTGGTCAATCAGTTGACGCGAATGTTCAAGGATGCAGCACTCGTGGGTATCTTCGAGCAAGTGATAAACAGTTATGCAGCGAGTCCCGCCTTCGAGCCTTCGGCGGACAAGCCTGGAAGAGGGCTACCCATCGGCAACCTGACCAGTCAATATTTTGCCAATCACTATCTTGTTGGTTTAGACCGATTTGTAAAAGAAACCCTTCGTGTCAAGGCATACGTCCGTTACATGGATGATATGGTTTTCTGGCATGCTGAAAAAGCACCGCTGCATGAAATACAGGCTGCCGTAGGTGATTTCATAGAAAACGAACTGGGTTGCACCCTAAAACCCGAGGCCCTGAACCGAACAGTGAGCGGTGTGCCGTTTTTGGGCTATCATATTTTTCCGCACCATGTAAGGCTGCTACAAAAAAGTAAGCAGCGTTTCATAAAGAAATTGCGCATCATCGAAGCCGGTTACCATTCGGGCGATTGGGACGAAGCCAAATGCCAGCGTCGTGTTTTGCCTTTGCTTGCGTTCACGGGACATGCGGATGCGAAAAGACTGCGCAAAAGTGTACTTTTGGGGCTATAAGGTCAATCGTCATAAGGCTCGAACCGCGTGAATCGCGGCGGCTCCTGGAACAACAACGCGGTGAATTGCCGCGTCTCGAACCGCGACAACAACACGCCGGAGAATCGGAACAACAACATCGGCTTCCGCCTCGCTTCGTCCCCCCAGCTCAATTGATAGCCGGATGGCATCCACTGAACAGGCGATTGTCCCGTTCCTGATGTGACAATCGGGACAAAAAGTCTCCTGCCAAAAGCGGGATCCCGAAGCGGCAGTATGAGTAGGCATAGACCGAAAGTTCTGCCGCTTTTTTTGTGGCAGGAGAAACCTCGTACCAACACAGCTGGCGATGGAATCGGCGCCCATGCGCATCCCGGGTAGGGGCGACCCTCGTGGTCGCCCCGGATCGTGGTCGCCCCGGATCGTGGTCGCCCCGGATCGTGGTCGCCCCTACCGGCGCTGGTCATGGAATCCGAATTCGGGCAAACGAGATTTTAACGGGATAACGGAATTGGATGTTCCCATCCGAACGAGATTTTAACGGGATAACGGAATTGGATGTTCCCATCCAATGGGATGGTTTGGGGACCCTTGTGGTCGCGCTTCTTGGGTAATTTTTGATCCCGAATGGGTATACTTAGGAAAAAATATATTAAAAACATACCCGTTCGGGATTTTTGGTAAAATATTTATACTTTTACACCCGAAAAGGTATAAATATAGTGCATGGCAACCTTAGCAACATTCATAAAGGAGCGCCGCCGAACCTTTGGTTTGACCCAAATGGATTTGGCGCAAAAAGCAGGGGTAGGGCTTCGTTTCGTCCGAGAACTGGAACAGGGCAAACAAACCCTCCGTCTGGATAAAGTTAACCAAGTACTTGCCTTGTTTGGTTATGAAGCTGGGCCAGTGCCAAGTGCACGCGTTGAATTATAAATTTAATCTACCTACCCATGCGAAAGGGCATTGTTTTTTTTCGAGACCAAATCGCTGGTGAAATCCTTGAAAATGAGGATGGTGTGACGTTTTCTTACTACTCAGACTATCTGTCAAAGCCTGATGCCCAGCCCATCAGCCTGACTTTGCCATTGGCAGAAATGCCTTATAGATCAGAAACGATGATCCCATTTTTTGATGGATTAATACCGGAAGGCTGGTTACTTGATATTGCCGGAAATTATTGGAAAATTAATCCGCGCGACCGTTTTGGCCTTTTGTTAGCCTGTTGCAGGGACTGCATCGGAGCGGTGAGCATCATACCCATTGAAACCCCACAGCCATGACAAACAGAAAATGCCTTTTTTGCCGAAAAGCGCTTGCAGACGCGGATTCGGGGGACTTCCATTCTGCTTGCAGCCGCAAATTTTTTGGCAGTCCACAACCGCCAGTGTTACCGTATTCGCTTGACACGTTGCACGAGTTGGCGCAGCAAATTGTACAGCGCAGCATTGCGGTCACAGGTGTGCAGCCTAAACTTTCACTTTCCTTTGAGCAATTGGTCAAAGGTGGCCCCAGTCGCTTGACACTTGTGGGTGTGATGGGTCATTTCATTCTCAAACCACCCCATGCTGATTACCCTACTTTGGTTGAAAATGAACATCTCACTATGCAATTGGCAGCATGGTTTGGTTTGCCGACCGTGCCGTTCAGTCTGATACGGCTTGCCTCGGGCGAATTGGCCTACATTACCCGGCGCATTGACCGCCTTCCCAATGGAGTCAAATTGCCGATGGAAGACTTTTGCCAACTCACGGAACGGCTTACCGAGTACAAATACCGTGCTTCAATGGAACAGATTGGCAAAGCGCTGCGCAAATATTCTTCCAGCCCTGGTCTTGATGCTGTGCGCTTGTTTGAGCATACCGTTTTTAGTTTTCTGACGGGCAATGCAGATATGCACCTAAAAAACTTCTCCTTGCTCACCGGCATTGATGGTGAAACGCATCTCGCTCCGGGCTACGACTTAGTTGCCACGGTGCTGATTGTTCCCGATGACAACGAGGAAGTGGCACTTACGCTCAACGGTAAAAAAAGTCGCTTGAAATTAGCGGACTTTATCGCTTTTGCGAACAGTCTTGGGCTGCCTGAAAAAACGGTGGCAAACACGTTTGCCTTGTTTCAGAAAAAACTGCTTGGTATTCAAGCGTTCATTGAGGATTCCGAACTAAGTGTGGGAGCTCAAGATATGTACAAAGCCTTGGTTGAAGAGAGGGCAAAAAAATTGAGTTTGCTCTAGTGCCGCATCCGGCGAATAACCTATGGATATGGCGGCCAAACTTTTCCTTTCTCTTCGTTGTTCGTCGGTAATAATGTCCTCCCGAGTACTCGGGACCCTCCTCACGCCTTGACAAAGAAAAAATTGGTCTCCCCAATTCATAGGTTATTCGCCGGATGCGGCACTAGTCGTTTTTCAGATGTTACATCAAAAATCTCAGTTCCTTCACCTCATATTCCTCCACCCCTTCACCCATCTCGACGCGCAACAAACCCCGTTCCGTCACGCCCAAAATAACCCCTTCAAATCCCAAACCATCGGCACTGCGCACAAAGCGCGAAGCCAGCCCTCTACGCCAAAGATTTTCTTCATATTCCGCTTTTATAGCTGTACGATGGCCGGCTTTTAGTTGCAGATATCGTCGTTCCAGAAATTCAAACAAACGCTCTGCAACTTTCTCCAAGTCAAATTTTTGGCCGAGCACCCTAGCCATCGAGGTCGCGTTGGGCAAATCTGCCGAAAACTCCAACTGGTTCACATTCAGGCCAATACCCACAATGGCAGTCTGTAAATTTGAGCCTGACAACGCGTTCTGAATTAAAATCCCGGCTGTCTTTTTGCTGCCTATGTAGAGATCATTGGGCCATTTGATGGAATGACCCAATGACGAATGACCCAATGACGAATGACCTAATGACGAAAGACCCAATGACGAATGCCCCAATGACCCAATAACATCCCGCACCCCTAGCGCCACAGCCATACTCAGATAAAACTGCGCCTGCACTTCTAGCCAGGTCGGGTATAAAATAACACTGAGTAGCAGGTTTTCGCCGGGCGAACTATGCCAATGACTGCCAAGTTGCCCGCGCCCGGCTGTCTGATTGGCAGCCCTGACCACCGTTCCTTCTGGCGGCTTGGTTTTTGCAGCCCCCCCCCCACCCCCCCAAGGGGGAGATTGGGGGGGGAGCCTTGGGCAACTATTTTGGCCGCCCAATCGTTCGTAGAAGGCAATTCGTCGAAACGGTGGTAAACCTTTCCTATGAAGAGGGTGTTTGACATGCAGTTTCAAAATGTAAAGGGCAAATAACGACCTTTTACCCTACCTTTGATCTCAAATATTTGGGACATTAGACGGTTGGACATTGGACGAAGGACGTTAGACATGGAAAATCCATGCTGAATTTCTAAAATCTAACGTCCAATGTCAAATAGTCTAACGTCCACAGTCTTAAATTAAATTAAATCAACAATTTGGTAAGCATTCCCAACCGGCGGACAAAACAACCGCAACTCGAACAACTCAACCACGCCATCGTTGAGGGTATCCGTGACAAAAAAGGCAAAAAGATCGTGCAACTCGATCTTCGGAAACTAGATGGTCCGGCAGATTTTTTCATCATTTGCGAGGGAGATTCCAATACCCACGTTAAGGCCATCACCGATAGTATCCACAGAAAGGTAAAAGAGGAACTTGAAACCGCGCCCTCGCACACCGAAGGCTCGAGCAACTCCAAGTGGGTCCTGATGGACTATTTCAATACGGTGGTGCACGTTTTTCACCCTGAAACGCGTGATTTTTATGAACTCGAACACCTTTGGAGCGACGCGAAAGTGACAGAGTTCGGTGAGGTTTAGCCCTAAATTGGTCGCATCAAACAATCATTTCGCGAAATGAATTTCGCGCAACAATCATGGAAGACAAAAAGAAAAAAGACGAATCGCCCGAGCAACGCCGCCCCGACGAAAACGGTGAAGGTGGTGGTATGCCGCGCTTCAATTTTATGTGGGTATTTATACTCATCGGGTTGGGGCTTTTGGCTTTGCAGTTCACTAAGTTTTCGGGAAAACCCGAGAATGCGAGTTGGACTGATATAGATAAATGGGCCAAAAAAGGCCATATAGAGCGCTTCATAGTGGTAAATCCCAAGGAGGCTTATGTCTACATCAAAAAGGACTCGCTCGGTACCGTTGAACATGCCACCAAGGTGAAAGTGCCCAAAAAATCACTTTTTAACACCGACCAGCCACACTATGTGATGAGCATCGGCAGTGTCGAGGTGGCATCGTCCAAAATTGACAAGATCAACGAGCAAATCATCAAGGAGAAAAAACAGCAGCCGATTGAACTCAAAATAGAAGACCGTATCAACTGGTCGGCTGTGATGGTCAATTTCGGTCTGCCTATCCTCATCTTCATCGGTCTCTGGATTTTTATCCTGCGACGCATGGGCGGTGGCCCTGGCGGTCCTGGTGGTCAGATATTCAATATCGGAAAATCAAAGGCCACGCTGTTTGACAGCAATTCCAAAGTGAACACCACTTTCGCCGACGTAGCTGGTCTCGACGAAGCCAAAGAAGAGGTGATGGAAGTGGTGGATTTTCTTAAAAATCCTAAAAAATACACGGTTTTGGGGGGGAAAATACCCAAAGGGGTCTTGCTCGTCGGTCCGCCCGGTACAGGTAAAACCTTGTTGGCCAAAGCCGTAGCTGGGGAAGCGAACGCACCCTTTTTCTCCATCTCGGGTTCTGATTTTGTGGAAATGTTTGTCGGTGTCGGTGCAAGCCGGGTGCGCGATCTTTTCCGGAATGCCCGCGAAAAAGCGCCTTGTATCATCTTTATTGATGAAATAGACGCCATCGGACGTGCTCGCGGACGCGGTGCAGTTCAAGGTGGTAATGACGAACGGGAGAACACCCTCAACCAACTTCTGGTGGAAATGGACGGTTTCCCAACCGATAAAGGGGTAATTCTCATGGCCGCCACCAACCGCCCTGATATTCTCGACCAGGCCCTCATGCGCCCAGGTCGTTTCGACCGACAAATTGGCATCGGACGCCCTGACCTGAATGGCCGTGCACAAATTTTCGAAGTGCACATGAGAAGCATCAAGGTGTCACCTGAAGTCAAAGCGATCACGCTTTCAGAAATGACCCCTGGTTTTGTTGGCGCCGACATCGCCAATGTGTGCAACGAAGCAGCACTTATCGCTGCCCGCCGCGAGAAAACTGCCGTGGACCTGGACGATTTCAACTACGCCCTCGATAAAGTGATCGGTGGTCTGGAGAAAAAGAACAAAATCATCAGTCCGGAAGAGAAGCAAATCATTGCTTACCACGAAGCGGGCCACGCGATTTGTGGCTGGTTTTTGGAGTACGCTCACCCCTTGGTTAAAGTGACCATTGTGCCACGGGGGCTTGCTGCGTTGGGCTATGCTCAGTACCTTCCAAAGGAACAGTACATCACCCGCAAGGAAAAATTACTCGACGATATTTGTATGACCCTCGGTGGCCGTGCCGCTGAATCGGTCGTATTCGACCAGATCAGCACCGGCGCGCAAAGCGACCTGGATCATATAACACGCCTTTCCTACGACATGATCGTGAACCATGGGTTCAGCGAGAAGGTCGGCAACGTGTCATATTACTCCATGCTCAACGATAGTTTCAACCGCCCCTTCTCGGAGCAAACGGCCTATCTGATTGACCAGGAAGTAAAGATAATGATCGAAGATCAGTACAAACGCGCCAAAACCTTGCTGAAAGACAAGCGCAAGCAACTCGACGCGCTGGCGAAAGCCCTGCTGGAAAAAGAGGTGCTGCACCGCGCTGATTTGGAGGCAATTATTGGCAAACGACCATTTATTGATCCTACGCCGGGCGAGAGTGCCCATGTGCCGGAAATTGGATCTCCGGCAGACGAAGATCGGTAAAAGAAAAAGGGGCGGCACTGATGCTGCCCCTTTTTTGTATCCCGGAACGCTGTTCCGGGATACTTACACTTATCAAATTCTTCCTACATTTACTCCCTCTTTCGCCACAGCTCCACACGAAATGGCTGAAAACCAAACGCTCAAAGCATTTATCATCTATGCCCGCGACGATAAGGCGTTCAAGAACCAACCTCTGCGTCACTTCTGCTTGATTGTCAGAAGAGGCTACCTTTTCTTATTTCTTCTGGCCATCGCTGCCACACCCCTAACAGCGCAATCCTTCGAAAGTGCATTGCCAAAAGCCCCTCCGACCAATACACCAAGTACCAGTAGCACCGCATCACCAGATAATCTGGTGCTCGTGTGCGGCGGTACGTTCCTGATGGGCAGCATCGAAAGCAGTGAAGAACAGCCCGTGCACAGCGTAACGGTGAGCGATTTTTATATGGGCAAATACGAAGTGTCCAATGCCGAATTTGTCAAGTTCCTCAATGCAAAAGGAAACCAGACTGAGGGAGGTGTTACCTGGATTAATTTGGAGGGTAAATGGGAGGACGAGAAATGTCGCATCTATCTGAGCGGTAGCACTTTTAAAGTGGAGAGCGGCTATGAAAATAACCCCGTCATATACGTCAGTTGGTATGGTGCTTCGGCCTATTGCCAATGGCTTGGAGGTCAATACCGTTTGCCTACCGAAGCTGAATGGGAGTACGCCGCAGGGAATGGCAAACGCCACACCGAGTACAGCTGGGGCAATGGCGATCCTTCGGGCAAAAAAGGTGGCAACGTAAGCGATATAACAGCTAAGGAAAAATTCGCCTCCTGGTCTGCTTTTGAGAATTATACGGATGGCTATATTTACACCGCGCCTGTTGGGCAATTCGATGCAAACGACTTAGACCTCTATGACATGTCAGGCAATGTGTGGGAATGGTGCAGCGACTGGTACGATGCCGAATATTATAAGAATAGCCCCAACAAAGATCCAAAAGGCCCAACAAACGCTGTAGATTATCGTGTGCTTCGCGGTGGTTCGTGGGGCCATTTTCCAGGGAACTGCCGGGTGGCTAACCGTGTCAGGGCCGATCCGGCTGGTCGCAACTATGATGTGGGTTTTCGGGTCGTGCGAGGCTATTAAACTTTGTTACTTTTAAACTTTTACCCTTTTAATTTTTAGGCTGCGAAGCAGCATTTTTTTTAAGGGTTTCGGCGGAGCCGAAATGAGCATCGTGATTGTATAAAGACCTATAAGGTTTTTAAAACCTTATAGGTCTCGATACGTCAGACATCCCAAATCGTCGCGTTTTTTTGGAATAAAGACCTATAAGGTTTCAAAAACCTTATAGGTCTCGATCCCTCAGAAATCCAAGTCATCATCAAATCGCCAATCATAGCCCTGATGCCTTGCGATAAACGCGGCTTGCCCGCCAAACTGCCGTACCACTGTCTCGCGTTCGAGTAGACTGGGCAGATTACTCAGAAATGATGGATAAGAACTGAAGCGGTAGTCAAGTGGAGTATGGCAAAAACCGTGTTTCACGGCATTGAAATGGTGGTACAGCACCGCGTCTTGAAAATAAGTGGTGTTTTCAACGGGTTTTCGTTGGAGGTAATCAATAAAAAGCGCACCCTTGCGGCAGTAAATTTTGTTGTAGGCTTTGGCGTAGGCATTGAATAGATTGCTGAATTGCTGCATCACAAATGCTGCGCATGCTTCATCAGAAGTTATTCCTTCGCTTGAAGGCATAAGGGACGCGATCTCTGTTTGAGATCGTATTTGTACCAGAAAATGAAAATGGTTTGGCAACAGCGCGTACGAAAAAGTGCGGCACACGGGCGTGGCATATTTCTGGTATTTTCCTAAAAAGAAAACATAGTTGCGGTCTTCTCTGAACAAGTTTTCAGTTCCAACGGCGTGATTAAAAAGGTGATAGACTTTTCCAGGGAGGAGCGGGACGAGTGTAGATTTCATATTGGTATGGTTTTGTTATACCAAATATACAAGAAATCATCGTCAAATCAAGACCTATAAGGTTTTAAAAACCTTATAGGTCTCTATACCGTCAATAATTCATCCTTGAAATCTCGGAGCAACACTCCGAATTTTCAAGGATAAATCAATGCGAATCTCTACACCCAGCTCACGAGTCAGGAACTTGCCACTTGAAGCTTTCAACTCCAACTCTTCACCTGATGCGGATACCTTACCACATAAGTCTCCTTAATCAGCCTGGTTAACCGCTCCCGGAAATCCTCGATTCCTTCCTTGGTGTGCGCTGAAATGAAAACACTTTCTCCATAAGTGTGGAGCATGCGTTCGCGGAGCTCTCGTTCGATTTCGGCTTTGGTGGCATCGTCGAGCAGGTCGTCGTACCAGCGTTCGCGGTAGAGGTCTATCTTGTTGAAAACCATGAGGGTCGGCTTTTCTGCCGCGCCCAATTCCTGCAAGGTTTGTTGTACCGTACGGATTTGATCCTCAAATTGCGGGTGGGCTACATCCACCACATGCAATAGAATATCGCTCTCGCGCACCTCGTCGAGGGTGCTTTTAAAACTTTCTACCAGGTGGTGGGGCAGTTTGCGGATAAATCCTACCGTGTCGGAAAGCAAAAACGGCATGGTATTGAACACGACTTTGCGCACGGTGGTGTCGAGTGTGGCGAACAGTTTGTTCTCTGCCAGTACCTCTGATTTGGAAAGGAAATTAAGCAGGGTGCTTTTACCCACATTGGTATAACCCACTAGCGCAACGCGCACCATTTCCGTACGGGTTTTGCGCTGGGTCTGGTTTTGGCGGTCAATGTCTTTGAGGCGGCCTTCCAGAATATTCATCCGGTATTGAACGATCCGGCGGTCGGTCTCGATCTGGGTTTCCCCCGGTCCGCGTGTTCCGATGCCTCCTGCCTGCCGTTCCAAGTGTGTCCAAAGACCGCGCAAACGAGGCATCAGGTATTTCATCTGCGCCAGTTCGACTTGGGTTCTGGCCTGCGCTGTTTGGGCCCGTGCGGCGAAAATGTCCAAAATCAGGGTAGACCGGTCTACTATTTTCACTTTGAGGGCTTCTTCCAGATTGTTGGTTTGTTTGCCTGAAAGGTCGTCGTCAAAAATGACCATCGTGACCTCCTCGTGCCAGTCGAGGTAGGCCCGGATTTCCTCTACCTTGCCTTTGCCGATAAAAGTCCGATGTTCGGGGTGGGGCAGGCGTTGTGTGAAGCGTTTTACAGCGATTGCCCCGGCCGTTTCGGCCAGGAACTGTAGTTCATCCATATATTCGTGGGCCTGCGGCTCCGTCACGTTCGGCGTTATGAGGCTCACCAGCACCGCGTGTTCAGTCTCTTTTTTTAGCCCGGAAGTTTTTTCGCCGAGCGTCCATTCTTTTGCCATGAATTGTGATTGGTGAATTGGTAGCCCTCCTTCGGGTAGGCTACTGCGGGTAAATGAGTGTTTTGGGAGTTAGTTGTAAATATCCTTTCTGTGTCCAAGTGCTATCACTTCAATAACAAGAATGTCATCGAAAACGTCATAAATGATACGGTAGTTCCCTTTTCTTATTCGATAACCATCTCGTCCTTTTAACTTTTTACAACCATTTGGGCGAGGTTCATTGGCTAGTTCTAAGAGGGCTTCTAAAAGCGTGTCTGCAACTTCATCTGAAAGTTTATCAAGTTGTTTCTGCGCCGTTTTTGTGATAAGAACGCTGTATTTAGGCATTTTTCTGAACTCGACGCTTAGCGATGTAATCGGTCAAGGGTATTCTTTCCTCATGGCGGGCTTTTACCTCGTCATATAAACGAATATCCTCCAACTCTTCCATAGACTCTACCAATTGCATGTAGAATTCAATGGGAATAATGACCGAGACCCGTTTCCCTTTTTCGTCAGTAATGAACTGAGGAACAATGTGCGACATGGCTAAATTTTTTATTGAAACTTGAAAAGAGGTTTTACAAAGGTAAGCAAAATGAACTCAAATGGCTCAAATAGCATGATCTTCTATTTTCTCCTCCTTCGGCCTAAACGGCGAATTCTCCAAATGCTCCCGCAACAATGCCCCTGAATAATAGAGGCAAAGGTAAATGGAAACGGCGCCAATGGAGCTCAGCCATTTGGTCCAATTTTGCAGCACAAGGAAGTCATAAGTACCGTGTAAAAGTATACTCACCAGCAAGCCGCGGAAGAGCAGATGAATGCGCTCCTTCGGGTTGAATTTTGCCAAACCGGCGTAGTAACCAATCGGAATGGCAAAAACCAAATGTGCAGGCACGGCCGTAAATGCCCGTAAAAGGGCCGTTTCTTGACCAAAAATATCAATGTAGAAGAAGTTTTCAACCGTGGCAAAGCCCATGCTGATCATGACAGAGTACACGATGCCATCGAAGGGCTCGTTGAAAAAACGCCACACAAAGGCCCCAAAGATCAGGGCCAGCCATTTTATGATTTCTTCCACGGGCGAAATCGCGCCAAAAGCCATCAGGAAAGTCAGCGCTGGGTCGCGTTCTATTTCACCAATCATAGGGATAAATTCCTGCTCCAGGAGGATGGCGGGTTGGGTGATTGCAGCCCCCAGTCCGAAGCACATCACCAGCGACCAGAGCGGTTCGCGCTCATATTTGTCGGCCCGATAAACCGCCCAGCAAATCAGGAGGCCGGGCAGAATGGCTAGCGTGAGGAGGAATGGAGACACGGTTTTGGATGTTGGACTGTGGGACTTTAGACTGCTGGATTTTAGATGGTGGGACTTTAGACAGTGGGACTTTAGACTGCTGGACGTTGGATTGCGGGACTTTAGACAGTAGGACTTTGGACTGTTGGACTTAAGATTTGAAACCATGTGTTCCTCAATCCACCGATCCCCAATTAACCAATCCACCGATCACCAATCCACCACTTATCCAGCCCCACAAAAGTCCCAAAACGAATTCAAAATCGCGGCAGTTTCTTTAGGGCACTCGTACATCGCCATGTGTGCCACATCCGGCAAAAGCTGCAAATCAGCAATATCTGGCAGCAATGCGGCTTTCAAGCCTAATTCCGGCGGCACCAAAGTATCCAGGGTGCCGAGCAAAAATAGTACCGGGTATTTTGTTTCGCTCAGGGTGGATTGGTGGTCGCGTCTAGTCAACATAGCCTGCAAAGCGGCGGCAATGGCTTCCGGGCTTTGTCTCTTTCCGTTGAAAATCAATTCGTTGAGAATCTCCGGGCTTTTCTCCAAAAAACTTGCCGGAAACAAATTAGGGAAAAGTTGCGATACATAAAGGTCGCGTTTGCCTGCTTGTAAAGTCTCCATGCCGCGTCGGCGGGCCGTTTTTCGCTCCTCAGAATCCTCGAATGGGTGCGAATGCACTAGGCCCAACCCAACCAGCCGTTCTGGCCATTGGGCAGCAAACTCGAGGGCGGCGTAGCCTCCCATGCTGTGGCCAATCAGTACACAGTATGGAATGTTCTCCGAATCCAAAACTGCTTTGATAGACTCGGCATAAGCGGCCATGTCTGCTTCGGCGGGGAGTTCGGATGCGCCAAATCCTGGCAAGTCTATTTGTAAAAAAGACGCGGGTTTTAGCCCTGATTTGACAGGCGACCATATTGTATGGTCTTCGCAGAAGCCGTGGAGTAGTACCATCGGAGCCAGCGATTGGAGGTTTTCAGAGGCTTCCGAGTGCTCAACAGTATAGGCTACATGGGCGCCTAAAGGAGTGGTGCAATATTTCATGGGGGAAATGTACGACGAGCCGGGTTGGAGAATTACCAATCCTTTTCCGACTTTTGCCGTTCATTGTTTAAACCTACGGGTTTGCACCTTAAAAAATATATGGATGTCTTTTCCTCTTTTGCCCGCGATATTTCCCGCGCCTTCAGTCCTGATTTGCCGAAGGACTTGGGCAATATGGATGCGCACCTCGATTTTATCCTCCCCAAGGTGATTCCTTATGGTGAGGACCTTCGGGAAACGCATTTTTGGCTCGACAAACGTTGGAAAGAAGTGCGCGAAGAAGAAGGTTTCCATGAAGCAATCCTGCACATTTTTAGCCCAGGAGGAGAATACCTGCTATCAATTGATGGCAACCTGATGAAAGGTACCTGGAGGCAATTGGGGCAAGAGAATGCGCTTATTGTGGAAATGAGTGGGAACAGCGAGCTTTTTGATCTCCGTTTTTTGACCGCTGAATTCATGGTTCTCACCAAACATGGCGATCAAGCCCGCAAGGGCCTTCGCAGATTTTTTATGCTGGTACACGAACCTCGCACCAAAAGTCGCTCAGGGGTGGAGCTTGATTGGCGCAACATGATGGAAAAGCTCTTCAACGTGTGGCGTGAAAACAGCCTCAGTATTGGGGCTTGGATTGTCTTTTTAGCCATTCTGGCAGCGATCATATACTATTCTTTTTCAGGATAACGCTTCAACATGCACTTACTAGATTGGGCCGTACTCGTCGGCACGCTTGCTTCCATTGTGCTTTATGGGATTTGGAAAACCCGAAAATCAATAGATTCCAGCGACGACTTCCTAGCCGGTCACCGAAACCTGCCTTGGTGGACGATTGGCCTAAGTATCATGGCCACACAAGCCAGTGCTATCACTTTTCTCAGTACGCCTGGCCAGGCTTTTTCCGATGGGATGCAGTTTGTGCAGTTTTATTTTGGAATGCCAATCGCCATGCTTTTTTTGGCGTTTTTTGTGTTGCCGATCTATTACAAATTGCGCGTCACCACAGCATATGAGTACCTCGAACAGCGTTTCGACCTGCGAATGCGCTCACTCTCGGCAGTGTTGTTCCTGATTCAGCGCGGTATGGCGGCCGCCATCAGCATCCTTGCACCAAGCATTATCTTGTGTGCTGTTTTCGGTTGGGATCTATTGTTGACCAACTTTTTTATGACCGTATTTGTGGTCATCTACACCACTTCGGGCGGGAGCGAGGCCGTGAGTCGTACTCAGGAACTGCAAATGGCTGTGATGCTTGGCGGCCTGATATTGGCTTTCTTTTTGATTGTCAATGAATTGCCTTATGGCATGGGCGTTTCAGAGGCTTGGCAAATAGCAGGCGCGACGGGTAAAACCCAAGTGGTGGATTGGACTTTTGATTGGAACGACCGCTACAACGTGTGGTCGGGCCTGTTGGGCGGCACCTTCCTTTTTCTTTCTTATTTCGGCACCGATCAGAGCCAGGTGGGTCGGTATCTCTCCGGAAAAACCTTGCGAGAAAGCCGTATCGGACTGATTTTCAATGGTTTTATCAAAATCCCGATGCAGATGCTTGTGTTGGCCGTGGGCGTGATGGTGTTTGTGTTTTATCAATTTGAGCAACCACCACTTCATTTTAATCAGGCGGCACTCAAGCAAATTGAAGGCACGTCACAAGCTGCAGCGTTTCAAAAATTAGAAAGCGAGGACGCGAAAATTTTTGACGCGAAGAAACAGGTGATATCTGAATTTCAAGCAGCCCGTATTTCGGCGGACGAGGTTCGTGCGGAGACGGCTATTGGCCAACTCCAAATGCTTGAAAAACAACACACTGCGCTTCGTGCGGAATCCCGAACACTGCTCCAAAGTGCCGGTGTGAAAGGCGACGGGAACGACAAGGATTTTGTGTTTATTCAATTCGTGCTCAGCCATATCCCCAAAGGATTGGTGGGATTGATGCTTGCCATGATTTTTTGTGCATCTTGGAGCACAACTGCCTCGGAACTCAGCGCACTTTCGGCTACTTCGGTCTCTGATATTTACCGCCGCTCGCTTGCTCCAGGTAAATCGGACGCACATTACCTCCGCGCCTCAAAAATCGCCACGATTCTTTGGGGAGGGTTTATTGTTGCTTTTGCCATGTTCGCCGCGCTTTCGGAAAACCTTATCCAAGCGGTCAACATGATTGGATCTATGTTTTACGGCACCATTTTGGGCATATTTTTCACAGCCTTTTTTCTAAAAAACGTAAAAGGCCGGGCTGTTTTTTATGCAGCACTGGTGGGCGAGGCCATTGTGCTGGTTTGTTTTTGGTTTAACAAAGACGCGTATCTTTGGTACAATCCGTTGGGTTGCGGGCTGGTGATGGGCATGGGGTGGTTGTTTCAGAAGTTGAGCCGGAAGGAGCAATAATTTTTTCAAAAAAAGTCTGCTAGCTTCCGTTCACCGCTTTTGTGCAGAACATGGCCTTGGAATCATGTCAGCCTACCATTCCTTAGGTTCCTCTGCTATACCCATTTTAATATTTTAGAGAATTGCCTGTTAACGACCTTTAAAGTCAAGACATAGAGGGTACGAAACCAAAGTTGGCTTCGTTTTTGCTTTTAACCACTCAGGTTCTGAACGAAGTTATTTCACCAAAAAAATTAATCCTATGGTTATCCTCACATGTCTTTTGCTCCTAGTCCTTGTTTTTGGCGGCCGTTCTTTAAAAGAAGCCAGATAAAATGAGTGACGTAGCGACCTGAATGAAGCATAACGCCAATCACTCGCTGCCCCAAAGATTACAAAACTAAAAAACCTCCCGTCGCAAATTCGCGGCGGGAGGTTTTTTCTTTGAGGGTTGGTTACTTTTGCGGCATTCAAGCATAGTCAGGCGGTGACTTGAAGTCACCGCCTGACTTTAATCGCTTCAAACTTCACGCATGAACCGCTCCCTCGCCCACATACTCTCTTTCCTTGGCCACCCCTTGTTGGTGCTGACCTATGTGTTGCTTTTGATGCTGACAATCAACCCTTTCGAATTTGGGGCCCAGCATATCGGCGACAAGCGGACGGTGATTTTGTTTTTTTACGTCGTGTCCACCACCTTTCTAATTCCGGGGCTTGGCGTATCGCTTTTAAAACCCCTTGGGCTTATTCAAAGCCTAGAAATGCGTGAAAAACAGGAGCGGATCGGCCCTTACATCATCACCGGGATTTTTTACCTCTGGATGTTTGTGAATTTCAACAACGGGGCGGTGCCAGCCTTGTATGCCAAATTTGTACTGGGAGCAACCATCGGCCTTTTTTTTGCTTTTTTTGTCAATATTTTCACCAAAATCAGCGCTCACGCCACGGGCATGGGAGGTTTGGTCGCCATGGTACTGCTGCTTGCCTTTGAATGGTCGGGTTCAACGTTTAGTATTGGACCCATACTCCTGAGCCTCAATGCACTATTGGCCATCATCATGGTCCTGGCAGGGCTGGTAGGCGTGGCGCGTTTGTCGTTGGGAGCGCATACCCAGGCCGATCTTTGGCAGGGTTATGCGGCAGGTTTTGTGGCGGTCATGTTAGCGAATGCGATTTTGTAGCTAGGGAAAAACCTAGGAGGTTTTCAAAACCTCATAGGTTTCGCCATGTAGACCTTACTACCTTTGCGCCCGTTTTAATGACAGTGAGGTAGAAATAAAGTGATGAAGTGATTTTGTCAACCGAATGCTTGGGCGCCCTCACTTTATCACTCCATCACCTCATCACTTTATACCTTCCGCACTCCATGATACTACGTTCTGCACTTGTCTCCGTTTACTCTAAGGACGGACTCGAACCCATTATTCGCCGCTTGCATGCCCTGGGCGTCCAACTCTACAGCACCGGCGGTACTCAAACTTACATCGAAAAACTGGGCATACCCGTTATTGCAGTCGAATCGCTCACTGGCTACCCGAGCATCTTGGATGGTCGCGTGAAAACACTTCACCCCGCCATTTTTGGGGGCCTTCTTGCTCGTCGCGAACCGGGGCATTTGGCCCAATTGGAGGAATACAAAATCCCTGAAATGGACTGTGTGATTGTGGACTTGTATCCCTTCGAGGAAACGGTGGCATCCTCCAATGATCCCGATGAAATCATTGAAAAGATAGACATCGGTGGGGTATCGCTGATTCGTGCAGCAGCCAAAAACTGGAAGGATGTAGTGGTGGTGGCTTCTAAGGACGAGTACAAGATGTTCCTTGATTTGCTCAACGAACAGGAGGGTGAGTTTTCGGAGTTCAATGGTCGCGAATTTGCCCGCAGGGCCTTCAAAGTCACTTCAAATTATGATATCGCCATCTACAATTGGTTCAATGAAGGCACGACGGATATTTCGTTCAAACACAGCATCCATCGTTCCGACATCCTCCGTTACGGCGAAAATCCACATCAAAACGGGGTGTTTTTTGGCGATTTTGAACATATATTCGACAAATTACAAGGCAAGGCCATTTCTTACAACAACTTGGTAGACATTGATGCAGCAGTACAATTGATGCGCGAATTTCAATTGGGCAAGCCCGCATTTGCCATCCTAAAACATACCAATGCCTGTGGTATTGCTCGTCGGGATACCCTGCTGGAAGCATGGCAGGCCGCGCTGGCTTGTGACACAACCTCGGCTTTCGGGGGCATTTTTATCACGAACACCAAGGTGGACGTAGCAACAGCCCAAGAGATCAGCCAACTTTTTTACGAAGTACTGATTGCTCCGGATTTCGACCCGGCTGCACTGGAAATTTTAACCAAGAAAGAACAGCGTATTCTCCTGAAAATCAAAAGTTTTGAGGTCAAAAAACGCGCATTCAGAAGCCTGCTGAACGGCGTAGTGGAGCAAGATGCCGACCTGCGTACCGAAACCGAAGCCGACCTGAAAACGGTAACCAAGCGTACCCCGACACCGGAAGAAGTGGACGAACTGCTTTTTGCAGCCAAATGCGCCAAGCACCTGAAATCAAACGCTATTGCTTTGGTTAAAGATCGTCAACTTATTGGCATGGGCTGTGGCCAGCCGAGTCGGGTGGATGCATTGCGGCAGGCCATTGCCAAAGCCAAATCGTTCGGTTTTGATTTAAAAGGCGCGGTTATGGCCAGCGATGCCTTTTTCCCGTTCCCGGATTGTGTAGAAATTGCGCATGAAGCGGGCATCACAGCGGTGATTCAACCTGGAGGTTCCATGAAAGACCAGGATTCTGTGGATGCCTGCAATGCACGGGAAATGGCGATGGTGATGACAGGGTTGCGGCATTTTAAGCATTGATATTTCGCGCAGATGTCACACAGATTTTAAACACAGATGTCACACAGAATTCTGCGTAACATCTGCGTTTAAAATCTGTGTGACATCTGCGCGAAAACCCTCTTAACGCTGTGTAAATTAAAACTAAACCTGCTTCCATGGCAAAAACGGCCAAAAGGATTTCTCCAAAACTTAAAGCCAAAGCGGCTGAAATCCAGCGCATTCTGGAAGAATTATACCCCGAAGTCCCCATTCCGCTCCAGCATTCGGACCCATACACGTTGCTGGTAGCAGTATTGCTTTCGGCTCAATGTACCGACGAGCGGGTGAATCAAATTACGCCCAAACTTTTTGCACGGGCTGACAATCCTGCCGGCATGGCTTTGGTACCCATCGAAGAAATCCGTGAAATCATCAAACCTTGCGGGCTTTCTCCGGCTAAATCGAAGGGAATCAGCGGATTGTCTAAAATAATCCTGGAAAAACACGGCGGCAAAGTGCCCGAGAGTTTTGAAGATTTGGAAGCCTTGCCCGGAGTTGGGCATAAAACGGCCTCGGTGGTCATGTCGCAGGCTTTTGGGTGGCCTGCCTTCCCTGTAGATACCCACATACATCGTTTGGCAGCGCGCTGGGGACTGAGTTCTGGGAAAAACGTGGAGCAGACAGAACGTGATTTAAAAGCGGTTTTTCCTGAAAATACCTGGAACAAACTTCACCTTCAGATCATTTTTTTCGGTCGGCAATATTGCCCGGCAAGAGGGCACAAGGTGGAAGAGTGCCCGATTTGCTCCTGGGCGGCGGTTGACTTTTGACCGTTGACTTTTGACTTTTGACCATTGACTTTTGGATCATTCGCTAATGACAGTGGACTGGCAATCTGGGTCTCGTTAATCAGAGAGGATCAACAGTCAACGGTCAAAAGTCAAGGGTAAAAAGTCAACAGTCAATGGTCAAAAGTCAACCGTCATCTACATCCTTTTTCAGCCGCTTCAACTACTTCGCGCAGGATTTCAATCTCGGCTTTAATGGGTTGGTTTTCAGGGTTATTGATCTCTTTTTCCAAAGAAACTTTTACTTCTTTAAACTGTTTTCTGCTTAAAGCAAGTTCGTATTCAAATAAATGCGCCCGCCGAAAATTGTGCAGTGCCGTAATGTGCGGATCCTTAGGCTTGAGTTTTACATAAACAAAACACAGTACCAGTGCGGTAACAAACCCTCCAAAACCTGAGAGCAACAGCATCTTGAAACCAAAGCCACCTTTTTGGATTCGAAGATTTTCATAACCTAGCTGGATGCGATGGTTTTCTTCGCGGAGGGTTTTGTTCTGGTCAAAAAGGCTGGACCATTCCTCTTCAAACCGCAGGCCTCTTTTTTTTGCTTCGGCAAGGGCGTGTTGGACCAACTCCAGGTGCTTTTTCTGATCGGGTGTCAATCCGTGCAGAATTTCGTTGTTGGTAGGGTCTTGTTCCATAGCGTACAAAGATGTTTGTGCAAAAGTCGTTATTTCGTCATTAATCGTCATTGGTCATTAATCGTCATTGGTCATTGACTTTATAAATGATCAATGACGACTAATGACCAATGACGATTAATGACGTTCAATGACGTTCAATGACAAATATGACTAAAATAGACATCCTCGCCATCGGCATACACCCCGACGATGTAGAATTGAGTTGCAGTGGCACCCTTTTCCGTCACGCGGCCCAGGGAAAAACATTCGGACTGCTCGACCTAAGCCAAGGCGAAATGGGTACGCGTGGAACTGCCGCAATCCGCGCTGAGGAGGCTATAGCTTCTGCCAAAATAATGGGTGCTGCCTTCCGCGAAACACTAGACATCCCCGATGCTCTTTTTGAACATAAGCCTGAAAATTGGCTAAAAATCGTCCGCGTGATTCGCGCTACCCGGCCTGATATCGTGCTTTGCAATGCCCCCGACGACCGTCATCCCGATCATGGACGCGCAGCTAAAATGACGCAGGATGCTTGTTTTTACGCCGGACTGGAAAAGATAGAAACTTTTGATAATCAAGGCGTTAAGCAAGGAAAATGGCGGCCCAAGGCAGTTTATCATTATATTCAGGACAGGCAATTGAATCCTGACTTCGTGGTGGACATCACGCCGTTTTTTGCCAAAAAGATGGAAGCGATATTGGCCTTCAGATCCCAGTTCTTCGATCCCAGTGGAGAGATGCCCAACACGCCTATTTCTGGTAAAGATTTTCTAGATTTTATGGAAGCCAAGGGTCGGGTGTTTGGACGTCCGATTGGGGTAGAGTTTGCCGAAGGGTTTGTTTGTTCGCGGACTCCGGGCGTGGGGGATTTGTTTGATTTGGGGTGATAATTACCACATAGCGCACATTGAACACATAGATTTTAAAAATGGAAAACTATGTGTTCTATGTGCGCTATGTGGCAATTATCACCGCGCCACTACCACTTTCCGGCTACCCAAAAACTCCCCTTCCCGCCAAAGTTCAGCCCAGTAAAGACCTGTGGGCATGTTCGCGACGGATATTTCCACAACATTTCCTGAGTTGTTTCTGGAGGCTACTATTTGCCCTTGTGCATTGCGCAAAATAGCAGTAACGGGCGCTTCATCTTTGTCAAAAACGATTTTCACCACATCATTTGCCGGATTCGGCTGTACCTGCCAGGTAGGTAGGGTAGGGCTGCTGGTGCCCGAAGGTTCTTTTACGAGCACCGTTTCAGAATAGCTACAACCTGTCGCAGGGGTGATCGTTACCGTGTACTCGCCTGTTTGATTGACCGTAATGCTTGGAGTATTTTGACCCGTGGACCAAGTGTAAGTGGTGGCGGGGTTGGCCTGCGTGGCATTGAGAACAAGCGATTGGCCGGGCGCAAGGGTCAGTACTCCACCCAGATCAAGATGCGCATCCAGCGTTCCATCGTCGTGCCACTGCTGGATTTGGACGATGGTGGGTTTTACCAATCCGGCCACATCGGGACAGGGGTGCGGGATATCAGGATGGAAGGTAAAGGCGAATTGCATGACAAAGGTGTCGCCTGCTGCGAAAGTGAAGGGACCGTGGGAGTTGAGCATGCGGCGGTCGGCTGAAGGTAAATTGGTGGAGCACATGGACCAGCCCTGCGGGTCACTTGGGTTGTCTGGGAATACAAAATTGGTAGGCGTCGCAGTTGGATTGGCCGGATTAAATCCAGTACCTCCAATCGTAAGTGGAGTACCATCGGCCCAGTGTGACTGAAGATAGCTGTAAAATTCGTTGGGAGCACCTGGGTCGCCCTGGCCGCCACCACCTCGGTTAAAGTACATTGCATGATCCAGCGTCTTGTTTAGCATCGTGATGCTCTCTACCGGTATATGCTCTTTATAAGTTGCTGCCCCGCTCGGACAAGATGTTCCGGGGCCTCCGTCTATTGCATCTTGGTTGTAGACGCAAAAGCTGCTGGCCTCTGGTATGGATCCAATATAGTCATCCTCGTCACAACCAAGATCAGGGTCAGTGTAAAAACCTAAATAGGTGTCACTATAATCTTGTCCAGATCGGTTAATGACTTGATATTCAGCAAAAACAGACTGAAGCAAACTTCCATTTTGAGGGCAATCAAAGGCAAAAGCCGAAACCAAAACATCCACTCCAAGCGGCTGGCCTTGAGAGTGATCGTGGGCCGCATAGTCTGTGAAGGCCCACCAAAGCATTCTATCGCCTTTTATTTGCGGGTAGTCACCATCAAACACATTGTAGATTCCATCATGATTGACGTCAATAAAAGGCGCAGGAAGGCTATCTGGGTTTGTTCGGACACAGGTAAAATCCAGGTTTTGGCGAAAGTTCTGATTGCCCTTCGCTGGCCATGTAAGCACGTCAAAGGGCGGAGGGGAGTCTAAAATACCGTCCTCTCCAAAATCGCGTCGAACCTTTGTTATTTGCTCACGGGCAACTGACCACAGGCGGTTTAAATCTGATTCTGGGCTGGAACCGATACCAATCCGGTAATCACTGTCGAATACTCCTGAGGTGCCTGCGCTCAAGTGTAAATTTCCCTCTACATCTTTTCCCGCCAACCACGGGATATGGCTAATCATGGTTGTAGTTGCACTATCTGCAGGGATTTGAAAACTTGGGCTTGGCTCAAGAAAGTTGTAAAACAAACTGGAGGATGGGAGTTGAGTCAGCGAAAACCCGCCATTGTTCAGGTTTCTGTTTCGGAACAATTCCCGCCTATCTACCTCAGTGGTTTCACCTGATGCATTCGTTTTTATGGCGTAAAAACCACTTTGATTGTCTCCGGCGGTTAGGAAATACCCACCATCCAGCATCGCCAATATCGTTACCCCAAGCCCTTTTTGGTACGTTTTTCTCCAAATCATATCGCCCGTTGGGCCTATTTTCTGCAACGGAATATTTCCATCTAAAGATTTTCCGGTCACAACGATGCTTCCATCAACAGCTGCGGCCAAGGCATTAAATTCAATATCCTCCGTGAACGTTTTTCCCCAAATTAAATCCCCGGTGAAATTCAGCTTAACCAAAGCAGCTTTCCCGCTGGTGTCGGCCCCACAAACAACAAAACCATCATTGACAAGGGCAATTTCTCTAAAAATGTAAGCAGGGTAAGATTGTATCCAAAGTTGATCTCCATCGTTGTTCACCGCTAAAATTTCTCCTTTTGAAGTAATGAAGACGGCATTTCCCCCTTGGGCAACGGCGGCATTGGGGTATCCTAAGGGCGCGGTATTGAAGGATTTGGCCCATTCAATCCAGAGCGTATCACGCGGACTGGCGATTTTTCGGACAAAAGATCGTGTGATAACCAACAAACTGGTGTCGTTTAATTCCAGAACCGCAGGGCCACGAGCACTGCTATTACCAAACTCGCCGGCACCAAAAGTTAAAAGCGCTTGCCAGCCAGATGCTTCAGGTTTGAAGTATGCCAGATTATAACTTGGGCTGGGGTACTTTTGCCATCCCATCAAAAAAAAGGGCTTTTCAGATATGGGAGTGGAGCGCTTTTGCAGATAGTTGCTCAACCGGATTCCAGAAGGCATGTTATCGCTGTGACCGCTTATGATTCCCTGCCAGTTTAATGCTAGAAATTGGTTGGAAGCAGCAACTAAAAATTCAGTACCATTAGGTCGGGAATAACCCACCGAAAATGAAGCGGAAATACCCGACGCTGGAAGTTTTTTGTTCCAGACGGCTTGGGCCGAAACGGAAAGGTTCCCAAGCACAAAGGCAAAAATGAAGGCTAATTTTTTCATAACGATGTAGAATTTGTTTCCACAAATCTACCCGTACCGAAACGCTCACACCAGACTTATTTTCGCAAAAGTCAGGTTTCCAAACATCCAAAAACCAATCCTAGTTTTGTGCAAAATATGAACTCAAGGCTCCTCATACTGCTATTCATACCACTACCCGCCGTACTCTCGGCACAGGGTTGCGGCTTTTCTGAGGGAAAAAATTTGGCCGAATTGCGTGCCTCCGTTTTTGCTAAAGATGCTCCAAACCGTACCCAGCTTGATTTTTCTGAAATTACTTTGCCGGAACAGCACAAAAAGGCGGCCACGCAGCCTCTTTCTATTTTATTGCCCAAATGGTCGGTAGAAACACAGCCTTTCTTTTGCAAAATTGAACACAACTGGGGCAAAAAATCTCCACTTCCGCTCAAATTCCGGCTGGGCTCGGTGGAGTATGTGGATTGGTTGGAAGGAAAATTATGAAGTGAAAAAGTAATGAAGCATTGAAGTGATGCGGCGATGGGCGGGTAAAAAAAAGCCTCGGAAGGTGTAAACCTCCGAGGCCGGTGTGTCTTAAGCCCGCAAAAGCAAAATGCTTGGTTTATTTCCCAAACAGGTAGGCAGCAGAGACGCCGATCACGTTGTGTGTAGCTTTTTCGTCTATAAGGTCTGTAACGTCTTTAGGAATAACGTTAGCCAAGCCTAGTCCATAAGATGCGGTGATCCGGAGTGCGCCGAAGCCATAACCAGCTTCAATACTTGCGCCAAAATCAAGCGGGCCGTAGTCATCATTTTCGGTATTGCCAAATTCGATCGAATCTGTCTCATCATCTCCAAAGCCTTCTGACTTGGTGTTGCCAAATAGACCAAAACCCACATATGGGCCAATAGCCGCAAAGAAGCCGCTATTGCTGTAGTTCAGAGTAACCGGCACCTGCAGGTAGATTGGGTTAGAGGTAGACTTGAGTTTTTCCCCCAAAATTTCTTCCTCCACCTTAAACCCTTTGCCGCTGACAATCAGACCGGACCCAATTCCGATGTTTTCAGTGATACCAAACTCGATGACTGGCCCTGCATGGAAGCTGGGTATTGTTTTGGTGTCAATTTCATCATAATCACCCTCAAAGTTGATGTTGGCTAAGTTGAGTCCAGCTTTGATGCCAAATCTCAATTGTGCGTTTGAGGTGGTAATGCCGACCAACAAAAGGGCGGCGATGGCGATGGCTTGCTTCATAATTTTCATGTATAAAAATTGGTTGGTAAAAAAAAGGATGCGATTCAAATTCAGACATTTGCCGAATTGTCCTGCAAACTTAGTGCTGCGAAGCACTTAAAAGATTTTTTCGCAACTTTTTTTCGCGCCGCATTTGGATTCGCCCCTTGCGTTTCTACCTTTGCGCCACTTTTTTAACGGGGTGTTAACGGACTTGTGACAAAACTGTGATTTAAAGCGTATCTAAATAGGTCGCCTTTTCACCAGTTTGTTTTGTGGGCAAAGCGCGGTTTTTACCTTTGCCCCATTAAAATGAATGACTATCAGGTTTTCACCCTGAGAAATGTAAAATAGTGGGGCTTTTGCCCATTTTTAGAGAAAATCAACTACTTCCGATATGTTGTTGAAACGCATTTGCTGGGTTTTTACGCTCTTGATTGCCGCCACCGCCTCCCTGCACGCAGGGCCTACCAAAGAAGCTGGTAAGGAACTTTTCCTCGCCAATTGCGCCTCTTGTCACAACAAGAACATGAAGGACGACCTCACCGGCCCTGCACTGTCTGGTACGGAAGAGCGTTGGGCGGCGTTCCCACGAAAAGACCTATATGCTTGGATTCGCAATTCTCAAGCACTCATCGCCACTGGCCACCCTCGCGCCAACGAACTTTGGAGCAAGTGGAAGCCGACGTTGATGAACAACTTCACCGGCCTTACCGATGAGCAGATTGAGAGCATTCTTCTCTATGTAAAGGAGCCAGGGGGGCCACCACCACCACCACCACCACCGGGTGGTCCTGCTGCAGACGAAGAAGGTCTTCCCTGGCTGTTCATCGGCCTTGCAGGTACGCTGCTCCTGCTCGCCTTTGCGCTCATGCGTATTGTGAACAATCTTGCCAACGTTTCGCGGGCAAAAGATGGCCTGCCTCCCATTGAGAAAACGGCTTATCAGGTACTCACGACCAAAGGAGCCATAGCATTCTTGGTGTTCGCCACCGTACTGATCTTTGGCTACAAAGCTGTAGATAACGCCACCCGTATGGGCAGGGAGCAGAACTACAAACCAGACCAGCCCATCAATTTCAGCCACAAAATCCACTCCGGCATCAACAAGATTGATTGTCAATACTGCCACGATACGGCTCGCCGTTCCAAACAGTCCGGCATTCCTGGCGCTAATACCTGTATGAACTGTCACACAGCGGTGAAAAAAGGTTCCATCAGTGGCACGAGCGAAATCACTAAAATATTTGCCTCCATTGGTTACGACCCAATTACCAGCAAGTATATGGATGGTTACGACAACTGGAGCGACAAACAGATCGAAGACCTTTACAAAAAGTGGATCGGCCAAGAATATATGAGCGCCAATTCATTGACTGCACTGGACGAAAATGGCAAAGGTGTGGTAGAAAGCCAATGGGAAGGTATCGTGAAGGCACTCAAAGATGACTCCAATGGCAAAATCCAAGGCCCGATCGAATGGACGCGCATCCACAACCTGCCTGACCATGCTTATTTCAACCACGCTCAACACGTTGCCGTGGGAGCAGTAGCCTGCCAAAAATGCCACGGCAAGGTGGAAGAGATGGACGTAGTGTACCAATATTCAACGCTCGGCATGGGCTGGTGCATCAGTTGCCACCGCGAAACCGAGGTCAAATTTAAAGACAACGATTACTACAAGCAATACGAGCGTTACCACGACGAACTCAAAGCGGGTACCCGTGAGAAAGTCACCGTAGAAGACATTGGCGGCTTGGAATGCCAAAAATGCCACTATTGATAAATGTGGTCAATGGGTTAAATGTGGTCAATGTGACCACCCACGAATTCTAATACATTGACCACATTCATCCAATTGACCACATTTGAAGATTGACCACATTCTTCCAATTGACCACATTTCGAACATTGACCACATTTCAATAATATGCACCACGATAACGGTATTTGGGTAGGCACTGAAGATTTGACCCGCGACGAAGCGTTCGCGCAGTCGTCGCAGAGCGAGTTTTCAATTGAAAACATAGACCAAACCGACGGCAAATGGCAGTCCAGCCGCCGCGATTTCCTGAAACTCATGGGTTTCGGTCTCGGCGCAGCCACTATCGCAGCCTCCTGCGAAATTCCGGTTAAGAAGGCCATTCCTTACGTCACCAAGCCGGATGAAATCGTGCCGGGCGTAGCCAACTACTTTGCCTCCTCCTTCACTAATGGCGGTGATTACTGCGCTATTTTGGTGAAAACCCGTGAGGGCCGTCCGATCAAAATTGAGGGCAATACCCTGAGCAAGGTCACCCATGGCGGCACCAGTGCCCGTGCGCAAGCCTCCGTACTGAGCCTTTACGACACCCGCCGCATTCAACATGCGGGCACGGTGAAAGAAGGCAATGTAAACAAGATGGATTGGACAGCGCTCGACCGGGAAGTGAAATCTAAGCTCACGGGCAATATCCGTATCATTAGCAACACCAATATCAGCCCTACCGCTGAAAAAGCATTGGCTGAATTTGTGGCTAAATACCCAGGCACGAGTGTCGTTACCTACGACGCAGTTTCTTCGGCAGCCTTGTTGGAGGCCAACGACAAGTGCTTCGGCTTCCGTGCATTCCCACACTACAAATTTGATGAAGCCACGTTGATTTGCTCCTTTGGCGCAGATTTCCTTGGAACTTGGGGCAACCCCATACAGCAAGCCCGCGATTACACGAAAGGCCGTAAGGTGGCAGGCAAAAAGAACGCGAAAATGTCGCGCCATTACCAAGTGGAAGGCTACATGTCACTCACGGGCTCCAACGCCGACACACGAATCCAAATTCGCCCCAGCGAAACAGGTGCAGCCATTGCCGCGCTTTATGCCGAAATTTCTGGTAATGGTGGCGGACCTAAACTAAATGACAAAGCAGCAGCAGCCCTTAAAAAAGTTGCAAAAGAATTGCAAGCTGCTCGTGGTAAGTCCATTGTTGTGACTGGCTCAAACAATGTGGAAGAGCAAGTTCTTGTCAATAAAATCAATGAATTGCTCGGAAACCTGAACTCGACGATTGATTTCAATGGACAGTACTTTGGCCGTTCGGGTGACGAGCGTAACGTCTCGAAATTAATCGAGGAGATGAACGGCGGACAAGTTGCTGCCATCATCGTTTGGGGGGCAAACCCTGCTTGGGAATTGCCTAATGCCGAGGCATTCAAAGCTGCGTTTGCAAAAGTTGGTACGCGCATTTCGCTCAATACCAATCTGGACGAAACGACCCTGCTCTGCACCCACGCTGCACCCACCCATCATTTCCTCGAGTCTTGGGGCGACGCAAACCCAAAAGCCGGGATGCTGAGCCTGATACAACCGACTATTGCGCCCTTGTTCGCTACGCGGCAGGCCGAGCATTCGTTGCTCGTTTGGTGTGAAAGTGCGAATTTGAGCAGTGCTGCCGAGCAACCATACTATGAATATGTAAAGACGAACTGGCTCGGCGACATGTTCAATAGCCAATCGAAATACCTCACGCCCGACGCGTTTTGGGAAATGAGCCTTCATGATGGCGTTTACGAAAGACCAGGCGCCGAAGTGTCCGTGGTATTCAACCCTACGGTGTCTGTGGACCTGAATAGCGTTTCAAAGCCATCCTCTTCTGAACTTGAAATTTCTTTCTACGAAACAGTTAACATCGGTGGTGGTCAATATGCCCACAACCCTTGGTTGCAAGAAATGCCAGACCCGGTGACCCGCACGGTTTGGGGTAACTACCTGAGTATTCCGGTGGAATGGGATGGCGTGAACAACCTCGATGGTTGGAAAGGGCTGAAAGATGGGGATGAGGTAGCAGTAGAAGTAAACGGTCAAAAATTTACCTGCGCCGTGGTACTCAATTTCGGACAAACACCGGGCACCGTGGCCATTGCATTGGGCGGCGGACGGGAAGCAGGCGGTTGTGGCGTAAGCTTTGGCGTGAACGTGAACGCAGCTTTGAAACAAGAAAACGGCCTAACGCAATACTATGCTACCGATGTGAAAGTGACCCCAACGGGTACGCGCGACAAGGACTTCGCTTCCGTACAGCATCACCATACGATGGGGGTGAAGGCCATGGGCAAAGAAGAAGGCAAAATTATCAACGCTGACGAAAAATCACTCGGCTGGAAAGGTTTCCAAGGTTCTTTGACCGACCGTTCTATCATTTTCCAGACCAATATAAAAGACCTCCAGAAACTCGAGAACAAACTGGATAAATTCCACGAAGAAGCGGATCACTTGAATTCACAAACGCTGTACCCAGACAATATCGAATATTTTGGTACGGGCATGAAGTGGGGTATGTACGTTGACCTCAACTCCTGCATTGGTTGTGGTGCCTGTCAAGTGGCTTGTGTGAGCGAGAACAACGTCCCAGTGGTCGGTAAAAAAGAAGTGGCCCGCCACCATGAAATGACTTGGTTACGCATTGACCGCTATTTCTACGGAGACCTTGAAAACCCGAAAGTGGTGTATCAACCGATGATGTGCCAGCATTGCGACAACGCCCCTTGTGAGAACGTATGCCCGGTGAATGCCACCAACCACTCCATGGAAGGCCTCAATCAAATGGCTTACAACCGTTGCATCGGTACTCGTTACTGTGCCAATAACTGCCCGTACAAAGTGCGTCGTTTCAACTGGCTCGACTACACTACTGGCGACGTTTGGCCTGCCAACGAAGAGCGCGTGTTCCATGTAGAGGGCGAAGATCTTCCATATTACGCAGACAACCTCGTTCGTATGGTGCTGAACCCTGACGTGACCGTTCGTACACGGGGTGTCATCGAAAAGTGCTCTTTCTGTGTGCAGCGTATTCAGGAAGGCAAATTGACAGCCAAAAAAGAAAGCCGGGTCATCATGGACAACGACGTGCGCACGGCCTGCCAAACGGCTTGCCCAACAGGCGCTATTGTGTTCGGGAATCTCAACAACCCGGAAAGTGAAGTTAGCAAAGCCAATAAAAATGCAGGCGCTTTGGCCTACAAGGTGCTCGAAGAAATTAACGTGCGCCCTGGGGTCAATTATTCTGCCAAGATTCATAACGCAAACGAAGAACTCTTTTCTTGAAATAAGGACTATTGGACATTGGACGTTAGACATATCACTCAATAAGTCCGAAGTTCTAATGTCGAAAAGTCCAAAGTCCAGAAGTCTAAAGTCAAATAACTTATGTCCCAACCAGTAGCGGCCGTTCGGCACATATTGATTGAAGGGAACAAATCTTACCACAACATAACGGAGGATTTGTGTAGCCCAACTGAGAAATCCCCTTCGCGGGAATGGGTAATTGCGTTTGCCTTATCCTCGGCATTCCTTGCCTTGTACCTCTTCGCCGTCTGTTGGACGGTGTGGAAAGGCATCGGCGAATGGGGGGCCAATCGCTCCATCAACTGGGCCTGGGACATCACCAACTTTGTGTGGTGGATCGGTATTGGCCACGCAGGAACACTTATCTCAGCCATCCTTTTGCTCTTTCGCCAACGTTGGCGAACCGGGGTAAACCGAGCTGCTGAGGCTATGACGATATTTGCCGTTATTTGTGCTGGACAGTTCCCGATCATTCATATGGGGCGCGTTTGGTTGGCGTTTTTCATCATGCCTTTCCCAAACACCCGTGGCCCGCTTTGGACGAACTTCAACTCGCCACTTCTATGGGACGTATTCGCCATCTCGACTTATTTCTCTGTTTCACTCTTGTTTTGGTACACAGGTCTTGTGCCTGACCTTGCAACTGTACGCGACCGCGCTAAAGGTTACCGTCGGAAGATGTACGAAACTTTCTCTTTTGGCTGGACAGGCAGTGCTAAGCACTGGCAACGTTGGGAATCGTTATCGCTTGTGTTGGCAGGTATTTCTACACCATTGGTGCTTTCGGTACACACCATAGTATCCTTTGACTTTGCGACCTCTGTCATTCCGGGTTGGCATACGACGATCTTCCCGCCTTATTTCGTTGCTGGTGCCGTGTTCTCTGGTTTTGCCATGGTTCAGACACTCATGGTGATTACTCGCAAAGTATTGAAACTTGAGCAATATATTACGGTCAACCACATAGAATCCATGAACAAGGTAATCGTGCTAACCGGTACGATTGTCGGCGTGGCTTATCTGACTGAGTTGTTCATCGCCTGGTACTCTGGCTACATTTATGAGCAATTCGCTTTTTACAATCGTGTATTTGGCATTTACTGGTGGTCTTACTTTGGAATGATGTTCTGCAATGTGGTCAGCCCGCAGGTGTTTTGGTCGCGCAAAATTCGCCGCAGCATCTGGTGGACGTTCTTCATCTCTATTGTGATCAACGTAGGGATGTGGTTTGAACGCTTTGTGATCATTGCCACCACGCTTGCCCGCGACTTCTTGCCGTCCTCCTGGAGTTACTATAGTCCTACTTGGGTTGAAATCAGCCTTTTCACGGGTACCATCGGTTTGTTCTTTTTCTGCTATTTGATCTTTTGCCGCGTAGCCCCAGTGGTTGCAATAGCAGAAGTGAAGGCAATTTTGAAAGTTGCGGGCGATCAGTACATCGGCCCAGATGCTAAACCACAGCATCGCAAGCCGCATCTTTCACAGATGCAAACACCCGGAACAGCCCACAACAATCCTGAAGATTCCGGATTTCACGGAGCTTAGAATGCAACGCCTGAATTCAGGTATGCTCTACAACAAAGATGAACGTCAAACTTTTTTAAAACACGCTACTTTTCAAACAAAGAATTAGAATAACATGAAATTACTCAATCTTATTATATTGCTTTTTACAATATTTTTTGTTACTGCTTGTCGAAAAGACGATCTTAGAAATAATGCCGTCAAACCTGAGGTGAGTGTTGAGAACTCCTCCGTTACGCTTGAATCTGCGCAAACTTGGTTTGCAAGCAAAAAATCAATGCAAAATCGTTTTGATGATAACGAAGGAATTGATCTAGTAAGTTTAACTCCGAATTGGTTTTCAGCGAGATATATTAATTACATGAGTACTTACAGCCTATTGGTTGTACCTATTAAAGACAGTTTACAAAATATTTTTCCGCATGGAGTATACAATTTGGTTTTCTTTGAGGACAGCATTAATAATATTAATGCAAGACTATTAGTCTTTATTCCAACAGAGAACTATTTTCAAACACACCTAAGTAGTTTTAATGTAAATAACTTTACAGGCACAACGCTCCAGATAAATGAAGATGGCAATGTTGGAGAATTTGCGATAATTCAAAATGGGCTATTGACACATGAAATAATAATGTCAGATTCACTCGGGCAAGAGGCAAGACCTCGAGACCCAACATCAAGATGCCCACGATTGGGTGCAACTTGGTTTGAAAAAATCATTGACAATGCAGGAGACTTTTTTGATGGTTTCTTTGGCGCTATTGATGATTTTTTTGGATCTGGTGAGGGAGAACCGTTAGATTTTGTGCCAATGGTTCCTGGTTTTTGGGGTTCATTTTTCATAAACCCGAATGGGCCTTACGGACAGTATGGTACTTCGAATAACTTAAATGCCTTCTTTGATAATGGGATATTTCATAATAGCCAATTGCCTCTTCAGATTTCAGAATGTAGCGAATTCGATCCTGCGGATATGCCACTAATTTACGCCACATTCGAAAATAGGCATAATTGGGATCAACAATTCATATCGGCAATAAATTTTTTCTTGACACAAAACAATCAAGGGAACTCTATTAGTTTTAATGAAGCTTTACAAAGGAATTATACGGGTTTCGTAGCTGGGCCAGTAGATGCTAATCAAACTACTTTTCATGCGTTGGCTTTTGTTTTTAACAAAATGATCACCAACTATAATGACTGTAATAATAGTTCAAATAATAATGGAAATATAAATCTAGGAGGAGAAGAACTTTGCCAGTGCTTAACAGGATACTCAACTGAAGATGCTCTCAAAGATTTTGTAAAAAAATGCTTTGACTTGACAGATATTCAGGCTACAAGTGTTTCTAGTAATGAAACTTTATTAAACGAAGCTTTTTCCATATTATCGGATTATAGTTATAGCCCCGAAATCGCAACTTCAGTCAGTACTATGCTTGGAGTTACTGCTGATGGGTGGCTTTATGGGCCTTATCCCCCAGGCCAAAGGGATGCAATTATTCAGAAATATGATTTTATTGATCCAGCTCTTTATACTCAATATATTTTAAATTTTATCCTACTAAAAAAGGATCATCCAACTTGGAGCGATTTTCGTATTGGTTCAGTGGCACTTTGGGAAACGGTAGGTGGTGTTTTACATACTTCGCTAGATATTTGTGGATTAATTCCAGTTGGAGGTGAACCTTGTGATTTAATAAATGGAGTGCTTTACACTATTGAGGGTGATGGTGCGAATGCGGCCTTAAGTTTTGCAGGGACAATACCAATACTAGGCTGGACTGCAACTGGTGCCAAATATGCCAGTATTCTTCTTAATACTCCGCTTGGCATTAAAACATTAACGTCGACTTTAGAAAATGGAATTATTCTATTTGGAAGCAGAACAGATCTTAGGACAATTCTAAATATAACCGACCCATTAGCTCAAGCCCATCATGTTGTTCCATGGGGCAAACAAGGTCATGATTTAGTTCAACTTGCGGCTAAATGTGATGATGTGCCCTTTCACATGAATCATTTGAAAAATGGTGTTGAGGCTAAAACATTTAGATTCGATCTTCCAGATGGTATTCACGCAAATCATCCTCAATATGATGCCAAGATTCAAAGCAGACTGGATGATATTTTGGATCAACTTACATTTCAGTATGGAGGAGTCAACAATATTCCAGTGAAGAAAGCTAGCGAAAAATTGCGAGAATTGCAAGATGAAATTAGAAATTTAATTCTGAACAATCCGACAGTGAAGATCAATGATTTGATTTTTTAATTCTTAGTAGTTATGCGTTTTTACAAATTTGAACATTCTACGGATTTCAAAGAAATTGGCGTTTTTGATCAAATACAGTCAGTATTGCAGCCTTATGATCGGTGGGGTAGCAATTCTGTTTCGCAGATTCCGTTAGAAGGACTGATAGATTTCGACCTTCAAATACCCAAGTTGCAATTGGCATCATCAGCATTACTTACTGATTTCATGCATTCAGTACCTACATCAAGAAATCTAATGTTAATCAGTCCAAAATTTAAAAAGGTATTAGAAGGCGAGAAATTAGATGAGCATAGTTTTTTTGAGACGGAAGTTAAAGCTAACGTAGATTATAAATACTACTTTCTACATTTTCCATACTCGAAAACAGAACAATTTGTCAATTGGGAAAAGTCTATTTTTGCGCACACAACTAACTTAGGAAAGTACTTCATTAAAGAGATTCAATTTGATGATTATTTTCATTTCATGGACTTCAAGAAAAGCTTGTTTGAAAAAAACGAAGAACTGAAAACTCGCAAATTATTCTTACTAGATGAGTTCATCACAGTCGATATGTTTCGATTATTGTGGACTTGTACTGGGACGTACATTTCTGAAAAGCTAAAATTAAAATTGGAAACTCATTCGATTACAGGTTGGACAACTACTCCGGTAGAAGAACTGTCTGAAATTATCTTGAGTGAAGTCTATCCCGATTTATATCCACAAAATAACTTCAATTGATGAGTTCATTTTCTCATAAAATGGGTTTTAAATTTTGAAATGATGATTTCTGAAAATATTAAAGTCCTTTACGGACTATACAACGACGAAGAAGACTTGAAAGGTGCGGTAAAAGCCGCCAACGCAGCGCACTTGGACATCATGGATGTTTTCACTCCATTTCCAGTGCACGGCCTTGACCCCTTACTGGGATTGAAGGAAAGCCGATTGCATTATCTGGGTTTCATCTATGGGGCCATTGGGGCTTCCTTCGGTTTTTTGGCTATGACCTGGATTTTTGTGAGTGACTGGCCTACGATGTATGGCGGCAAACCATACTGGTCGGTGCCGGCTTTCATTCCGATTACTTTCGAGATGACCGTGCTATTTGCAGCTTGGGGCATGACGATCACTTTTTACACCATCTGCGGAATGTGGCCTGGTGTGAAAGCAAACATGCTCGATCACCGCACTACGGATGACAAATTCTGTATTGCTTTTGACGTGACCAGCGCGTCTGACAGCACGGTAGACAATATAAAAGGCCTTTTCAAAAATACCCAGGCTGAAGAGGTGAATGAGAAAACAATGTGATTAATTGGTTATTGGAGGAGTTGTTGATTTGGTGATAGACCACCGCTTGGCATTATCACCTCCAGATAACCAAATCCACAAATAACCAAATCCACAAATACAACGAATCAACAAGAATTATGAAATACGCAATTGGCGCGATTCTCGGTGTGGCTCTTTTTGCTTGGCTTTTTTCCGTCTGCTCCCCAGCGGGCGTAAACAAGACTGGACACGAGTATATGCCGGATATGTATCACCCGGTGAGCTACGAAGCCAACCAGTATAGTGCATACCAGTATAACCACTGGGACGATGCGAAATATGGCCAAACTTTCACTAAAGCCCAACTTTCGCAGCCTCGGGGAATCGTAAATGGCTCTGTAGCGCGTGGCTACACAGGGGTCTATTATACAGATGCTTCTTCGCTTGACATTGTGCGTGGTAAAAACGCCCCCAATGCCATAGCAGCTCAAGTGAACGGTGCAGCACCGTTTACCTACGTCAATACGGAAGAAGACCGACTCCGCTGTGAAAAGGAAATGGTAAATAATCCATTTCCGATCACTAAGGAAGGACTTGATCGCGCCAAGCCATTGTACGATGTGTTCTGCGGTGTTTGCCATGGTGCAAATGGGGGCGGTCAAGGTGTACTCGTAACGATACCTGATGCCAAGTATCCCGCCGCACCAAAGAACCTGATTGGCGACGACATGATCGGGTCTGGCAATGGCCGCTATTATTTTGCCATGGTTTACGGCAAAAACGTGATGGGGGGCTACACCGACAAACTTTCTTACGAAGAGCGTTGGCAAGTGATCCACTACATCCGTGCACTGCAAGCCAAGGCCAAGAACCTTGAGTACAGCGAAAAAGCGAACTCTTTAAGTAACATTGAGAAACCAGCCAAAGGGGAGGCTACAGGGCCAGGGCGCGTAGCGCCTGCTGCCCCTGCTCCTGTGGCGACGGCAGGAAAATAATTGAAATATTACAGAAGTCTCTGAAAACCAATATCATCGAATAAAATTTTCGGCTTGCCCGACTTGCGATATGAACCTAAATACGCAATTTGTATTTGAACGCAAAACTAAAACGCTGTTGATCGGTGGGATGGTTTTGGGTGCTGTGTGCCTTGCACTCACGTACTTCAACGACGATGAGTACCACACACGATTCTGGACCAATTGGCTTCACAACTCCGTGTTTTTCACAGGTGTTGCATTCACATCCATGTTCTTCCTTTCTGCGCAGATTACTGCGTTTGCGGGTTGGAATTCGGTGGTGAGGCGTGTTTGGGAAGCCATGAGCCAGTTCATGTGGGTTGGCCTGATTCTCATGGGTGTCATCGCTTTGGGGGTGTGGGGTCATTTCCACCACCTCTATCACTGGAATAGCCTCGACATCAACATCACGGACCCGGAGGCGCCCCATTACGATCGTATTCTGGCAGGCAAAAAGGGATTCCTAAATCCTGTTTGGTTCACCGTTGGTACTATTGTATTTCTGTTCATTTGGTATTATTGGGCAAAAAAACTGCGCCAAGCATCGGTGGACCAAGACACTATGGAAACCGAGGATTTCAAATACTACAAAAAGCAGCGTAAATGGGCCGCTTCGTTCCTTCCTTTGGGCGGATTCCTCAGCACTGTATTCCTATGGCAGTCTGTGATGTCTGTTGATCCACATTGGTATAGCACCATGTTTGCGTGGTATTCGATGATTTCGATGTGGCTTGGTTCCATTGCAATGACGGTATTGATTATCATTTACTTGAAATCGCTCGGCTATCTTGAATATCTGAACCAAAATCACCTGCATGATGTCGGCAAATTCTTGTTTGGTATTTCTGTTTTTTGGGCGTATCTCTGGTTTGACCAATTTATGTTGATTTGGTATGCCAACAACGGGGAGGAGACGATCTACTTCAAGGAACGGATGACGCACTATCCAGTGCTTTTCTGGGGCAACCTTCTCTTGAATTTCGTCACACCGTTCCTTATATTGATGCGCAACGACACTAAGCGCAAGTTCGGTACCATGTTCTTCGTAGCGTTGATCGTTTTCTTTGGCCACTGGTGGGATTATTTTTACATGATCAAGCCAGGGGCACGAATTGCTGCACATGAGGCGAAAGAACTGGCGGAAGGAAAACATGGTGGAGAAAGTCACGGCAACGTCGCACCAGCTACCTCTGAGGCGAAACACGAAGATACTTCAGCGTCTGATGGTACTACAGCGCATGCTGAAGAAGATCATTCTAGCGAAGTTGCCCATGGTGAAGGCACTGGTGAAGGCACTATGGACTCAAAGGCAACAACTGACCATACCCAAGAAGCTTCTGGCGGCACGGAACATCCAGATGGAGATAAGCAGAATGGAACAACTACTGCAACAGCTGAAACTTCTGCGGGTAAACCTGATGAAAAAGCTACCGCATCTAAGGGTAAAGAAAGTCATGGAGAAGAGGGCCACCACCAAGATGAATCCAAGGCATTTAAATTGGGTTATACGATTCCAGGATTAGAAGAAATTGGGGTGCTGATAGGCTTTTTGAGTTTGTTCCTTTTCTTCTTTTTCAATCAACTTTCAAAAGCTTCGCTTGTTCCAATGAGGGATCCTTTTCTGGAAGAAAGCCTCCACCACGACACTGGGGCACTTGTCGAAGGAGAAGGTGATGGGCCTGCGCAACATTGAGATAATCGTTGTTAAGGGTCGGTGAAGTTGGTGGCCTGAGCCGTCAACCCAAATAAACCCAATCAACCTGAATCAACCTTTAAGTTAAAGAAATTCACAGCAATGACTTCGCTAATCATACTATTTTGCATTATCCTGGTCACCGTTGTTTTGGTGCAAATCGGGAAAGTTTATGAATTGACCAGCACCATCAAAGGTGAACGGCAGGTTCTGCGCGACAACAGCAAGTGGAACGGCTGGCTCTCTCTAGCGTTTCTGGTGTTGTTTCTCAGCGGCGTGTTCTGGTCGGCATGGGACTACAGAAACGTGATGCTTGGTTATGGTCCACATGAGTCGGCCTCTGAGCACGGTAAGTTGATAGATGACATATTCTTTGTCACGTTAGTGCTCACGGGCATCGTGTTCGTTTTGACCCACATCGCCTTGTTTTGGTTTGCATACCAATACCGATATCAAGAAGGCCGTAAGTCTAAATTCATCCCGCACGATAATCGCCTTGAAATCTGGTGGACCGCCATTCCGGCTGTTGTGATGACGATATTGGTGGTACGCGGCCTAAATGCTTGGAATACGGTGATGGCCGACGTAAAAGAGGGTGAAGATTACATGGAAATCGAAGCCACAGCTCAACAGTTTGGTTGGACACTTCGTTACCCAGGCGCTGATGGAAAAATCGGTACCCGAGACTACAAAAAAACGACCGGTGCCAATTCCCTCGGCATAGATTTTACGGATTCTAAATCTTGGGATGATTTTATTCCAGGGCAGGAATTCTGCCTCCCAGTGGGTAAAAAAATTCGTGTACGTATTATTGCAAAAGACGTGTTGCACAATTTTTATCTGCCGCAATTCCGTGTAAAAATGGATGCTGTTCCTGGGCTGCCCACTTACTTTGTTTTTACTCCGACTAAGACTACCTCTGAGTATCGCAATGAGCTTCGCAAATATCCAGAGTACAATCAACCATTTGATAACGCAGATCCAACGGGCCCAAAACGCTGGGAGAAGTTTGATTACGAATTGGCTTGTGCAGAACTTTGTGGAAAAGGCCACTACTCTATGCGGCGTGTAATGAAAGTCGTTTCTCAAGAAGAATACGATGCTTGGGTCAAACAACAAAAGTCGTTTTACCTGACGGAGATGCGCGGCAAAGAAGAAGATCCGAACAAAGACAAGACACTCGACGTCGAAGTGCGGGAACGTGCCAAAGAGTTTGGTGATAACCTTAAAAAGGCGGTGGAATCTACCACAGCAACCGATAAAGTTTTGACGCTGAAATACATTAGTTTTGAAACGGGTTCAGCTACACTTTCAGCCAACAGCAAATATGAGCTTGACAACCTTGTGGCTGGTTTGAATGCATATCCCGCCATCAGTATTGAAGTAGCAGGTCATACAGACAATGTTGGCGAACCTGCTGCCAACCTCGCGCTTTCAGCCACCCGCGCGGCCTCTGTGGTCAAATACCTTAGTGATCGCGGCATATCAACAGGCCGGCTTAAACCCCGCGGTTATGGCGATACAAAACCCATCGCCCCCAACGATACGCCTGAAAACATGGCAAAGAACCGTAGAACCGAATTCACGATATTGAATTAGTGGTATAGTCCACATTTTTTAACCCGCCGTAGTTTTTACCCGTCGAAGCTTTAGCGTAGACAGGAACGTAGGTGGGATCAAATTGAACATTAATAAAGATATGGCACAAGTCACTACTGTCGCTGAAACACTGGAAGAAAAACTCACCCATGACCTTGGTTATGACGATCATTTCCATGAACATCATCATGGCGACAAGTTCCAGTCCAACTTTTTAACGACGTATATCTTTAGCACCGACCACAAGATTATTGGCCGCCAATTTCTAATTACGGGGATATTCTGGGCTTTTATTGGAGCCGCAATGTCCATCGTTTTCCGACTCCAATTGGGCTTCCCGGAGGCTGACATGGCATGGCTGAGACCACTATTGGGTAAATGGATACAAGTGAACGAAGCAGGTATAGGCAAACTCGACCCTGAGTTTTATTACTCCTTGGTGACGATGCACGGTACCATCCTGGTGTTCTTTGTACTCACCGCCGGCTTGAGCGGTACTTTCGCCAACCTGCTTATTCCATTGCAAATCGGCGCACGCGACATGGCATCGCCTCTGCTCAACGCCCTTTCTTATTGGTTTTTCTTCCTGGCTGGGGTAGTCATGTTCATTTCGTTGTTCCTGAGCACGGGGCCTTTCTCCGGAGGTTGGACGGCTTATCCTCCATTAAGTGCATTGCCGCAGGCTTCTGATGGGTCTGGTGCAGGTATGACCATGTGGATAGTATCCATGGCACTTTTTGTCGTATCCTCGCTCTTAGGAGGTATCAACTACATCACGACGATCCTTAACTTGCGTACCAAAGGAATGAATATGTGGCGGATGCCACTTCCAATGTGGGCTATTTTAGTAACGGCTATTCTGGGTGTACTATCTTTCCCGGTGCTTCTTTCTGGAGTGTTGCTTTTGATGTTTGATCGTAGCATGGGCACTTCGTTTTACCTGAGTGAAATTGTAGTAGGAGGCCAGATTCTCGATCGTATCGGCGGAAGCCCAATTTTGTATCAACACTTATTCTGGTTCTTGGGTCACCCGGAGGTATATATCATCATTCTTCCGGCCATGGGTATTGTATCGGAAGTACTTTCCGTACACTCTCGCAAACCGATTTTTGGTTACACTGCCATGGTGTACTCACTGCTTGCCATTGGCTTTTTGGCCTTTATCGTGTGGGCGCACCACATGTTTATGGCAGGGGTAAACCCGTTTATCTCTAACTTCTTTGTGATATTCACGCTGATAATAGCCGTGCCCTCAGCCGTGAAAGTGTTTAACTGGATCGGTACGATATATGGTTCGAATTTCAGATTTACATCGGCAAGCCTTTTTGGCGTGGGCTTTGTCTCCATGTTCATTTCGGGCGGTCTCACGGGTATCTTCCTTGGAAACTCAGCCATTGACATTCCCTTGCATGATACTTATTTCGTCGTGGCGCACTTTCACATTGTGATGGGCGTAGCCGCATTCTTTGGGATGTTCGCAGGCGTTTATCACTGGTTCCCAAAAATGTTCAGTCGGTATATGAATGAGACTATGGGCAAGATACACTTCTGGGGCACGATTGTCGGTGCATACGCTATTTTCTGGCCAATGCACTATACCGGTATGGCAGGTGTTCCACGTCGTTATTACGATGGAGGTGCTTCATTTGATGCATTCCGTCACTTCCAAGATCTCAATCAGTTCATCACGGTGGCTGCAATTTTTGTTTTCTTTTTACAGATATTGTTCATTGTCAATTTCTTCTACTCTATTTTCAGTGGGAAAAAACTGACAACAAAAAATCCTTGGGGGGCAAATACACTCGAATGGACCACTCCCATCAAGGCAGGCCACGGCAACTGGCCCGGCAAAATCCCTACCGTGCAACGTTGGGCTTACGACTATGGAAAGGATGGGGAAGAATTTATCCCACAGTATGTGCCGCTGAAGGAAGGGGAACATGACATGGGTGAAGGGCATTGAGCTTAAAGATGTTGGGATATTGGGATATTTTGATATTCACTAAAATATCCCAATATCAAATTATCAAATAAAAAAATATGCAGCGCGACGAAGTAAAACAGGGTTTGGTTTTTGAAGGCTTGAGACAAGCGGTCAGTGATTTTGGGCTGTTGGTCAAGTTCAAATTGACACTTTTAGTTCTTTTCTCTGCGGTGATGTCTTATGCTATTGTCTGCGAGGGTGCAGTGAACTGGGGGGCAATGCTTTTGCTCGCGGTCGGCGGGTTTCTGGTAACAGGTGCAGCCAACGCCCTGAACCAGGTGCTTGAGCGCGATTATGACCGACTAATGCCGCGTACAGCGAACCGTCCGGTGGCGACAGGTCGTATGACAGTCAGCACAGCCGTTTTGCTGGCCGGATTGATGGCCTTGCTGGGTATCTCGATGCTAACCTTGTTCAACCCTTTAACGGGTTTTCTCGGAACGCTATCGTTGATTAGTTACGCCTTTGTTTATACTCCGATGAAGCGTTCTACACCTTTGGCGGTGGTGGTTGGGGCGGTTCCAGGCGCTTTGCCGCTCATCATCGGTTGTGTGGCCTACGAAGGTTTTATTTCGCCCACCGCTTGGATGCTGTTTGGATTGCAGTTTTTATGGCAATTCCCGCACTTTTGGGCGGTGGCCTGGTTGGCGGATGAAGACTATAAAAAGGCTGGTTTTTACCTGTTACCTTCTGGAAATGGTGAAAAAGACAAGACGACCGGATTATTGTCCTTCGTTTTTTGTCTATTGCTGATAGGCAGCGCAATGCTGAGTTTTTGGCTTGGATATGTGGGTTTGGTGGCGACGTTAGTGCTGGTTTTGCTTAATGTATATTGGGCTTGGCATTGCTGGCAGCTATTCAAGACCTGTGAGCGGACAGCAGCGCGCAAGCAGATGTTTATTTCTTTTGTGCATCTGCCATTGTCGCTGATTGTTTTGTTACTGGATAGGGTTTGGTAGCGCGAAATTCATTTCGCGTGGAGGAAAATGGGATTGGCGAAATAATTTCGCAGCATATTCATCTTAAATGGCGAAGTAAATTTCGCACTACAATATGGCCACATTAAGGCAAGAATACATCCAAAGCAAAATTCACCCGCATAAACTTGCGCTGTGGGTAGCTATTGGTTCTATCATCATGATGTTTGCAGCCTTCACGAGTGCATACGTGGTGCGGCGTGCAGCGGGCAACTGGTTGGAATTCAAGTTGCCCGACATTTTTATGGTAAATACAGCGGTAATATTGCTGAGCAGTATCACCATTCACTTGGCTTTTGCAGGATTTAAACAGGGAAAAGAGCGGCGATACAAGGGTTTGCTGATTGTTACGCTTATCCTCGGTCTGGCATTTGTGGTGCTTCAGTATAAGGGTTGGGAGGCGTTGACCGCTATGGGAGCGACGTTTACGGTAAATCCTTCCAGTTCATTTATCTATGTTATTTCTGGGTTGCACGCGGCCCACGTTTTGGGTGGAATTGCGGCTTTGACGGTGGCTTTGACCCATGCTTATGTGTTGCCGTACAAACCAACCCTGCGGCGGAAGCAACGATTTGAGCTGGTGGTGCATTACTGGCATTTTGTGGACATTTTGTGGATTTACCTCATTGTGTTCTTTATGATTCAATCTTGAAAATTCTGACTTTGGACTGTCCAACGTCAAGCACGCAAATATTTAAAGTCCAACAGTCCAAATATCCAACGTCTATCAACTAACGACAATCATGGCAGAACCATCTGTTTCACACGCACACGAGACGCACGAGCACGGCAATGGCGAAAACCTTTGGGATGGCGGACAGCCGCCTATGAAGGCCAGCTACGGCAAATTGATGATGTGGTACTTCCTCGTGTCTGACGCATTCACGTTCGCGGGTTTTCTGATTGCTTACGGAACTATCCGTTTCAGCATGCCGACGTGGCCAGAGCCTGATTTTGTTTTTGCATCTTTCCCCTTCGTGAACGCCCATTGGCCGCTGGTCTTTGTGACGTTTATGACGTTCGTTCTTATTTTTAGTTCGGTCACCATGGTGCGGGCGGTACAAGAAGGCCATCGCGAGAACAAGCGCGGCGTGGTATTTTGGATGTTCCTTACCATTTTGGGCGGCGCGACATTTCTTGGAAGCCAAGCCTACGAATGGACCATGCTCATAAAATACGAGAACGTATCGGTGCAGCGCAACCCATTTGGCCGCCATATCGCTGATGGGGTCATGGTGGATGTCAACGGCAAGGAAGTTATGGAAAATGGCGCTCCGGTAGCAGTCAAAAAAGACGATTCTTATCTCTTGCACGGGCACGAGCACAATGGCGAAATCGAACTGGAGAAAAAATACATTCGCTACACTGCAGGTGCTTATGCCGGACAGACCCATGAAGTGGAGCAAGGACCAAAAGCTTTTGGGGCCCTTTTCTTCTTTATCACGGGCTTCCACGGTTTTCACGTGTTTTCCGGGGTCGTTTTCCTACTTATTATTATGGTCAATGCAATGAGCGGTCTTTATGCCGCACGGCGAAACGGCTATGAAATGGTAGAAAAAATAGGTCTTTATTGGCACTTTGTGGACTTGGTTTGGGTGTTTGTATTCTTGGTGTTCTACCTCCTATAGTTGGTTATTTGTTTATTTGGGGATTTGGTTATTCGAACCCCGTATTTACTGATTTCCACGAATCCCCAAATTCCCAAATCCACCATTCAACCCCTCCTTCGCCTCCACCTCCGCAAAATCGATGACGGATAAAAGGCTTCGGCGGGTAAAAATTCAACAATAAGAAGAAATGGCTGCTCATCAAACATACGAAGATCAGAAAAAGCTTGTGTTCTACGGCTTGAAATTGCTCGGTATCATTACAGTGGTCGAAGTTGCCTTTGCGCTGTTTGCCAAAGGGCACATTATCCCAAGCGTCACGTTTGGCAAAGACGGCGGATTCGGTCAGGCCCTTTACATGCTGGCCATGATCGGCGCGAGCCTGTACAAAGCCTACTTTATTATTTTCTTCTTCATGCACATGGCGGGCGAAGTCCGAGGCTTGGTACTCAGTGTGCTCATGCCCATGACATTGCTTATCTGGGCCGTCATCGCCTTCTTCCAGGAAGGAGGCCAATGGGGAGCAGCCCGGGAGCAAATCAAAGAGAAAAACGAGGAGGTGGTACAACCTGCACCTACTGGCAAACCTACTGGTTACTTGTTGTCCGGTTCAAGGAGGGGATAGGAAATAGTCATTATGTCATTGGTCATTAGGTCATTGGTCGTTTTATTCATAGTCGCACGAATGACCTAATGACCAATGACATAATGTCGAAAAAGGCGCGGAACATCTCCTCGCCTTTTTTGTTCCTTTTACTCAAATAAACCGACAACCTAAGATCCGCATCAACCGTTAATACAATGAGCGACGAACAACAAAAACCCTCGCGCCAACGCAGGATACTAACCTTGGCAGCACTGACACTTGTATTGGTTGTGTTGCCCGCTATTTCGTGGTTCTACCTGCGCGGTGGCCTTCAATGGCGCAAAGATGCTGTGGCTGAACTTGGAAATTTCGGCCAAATTCGTGGTGCGCATATTATTTATCCCGATGGTACAAAGGAAAATCAATTGGCTGAAAGCGTTTGTGTTATCCATAATTTTGGTGCAAATCCAGAACTGACGGAAGACAACAAGCGTATCATCGAGACCAATAAGAGGCTCTATGACCAATTTGGAAAAGTGTCCAACGGAACGCCGCGACCTTACTTCAAGATTGTAATGATTTATGAGGGAGGCTCTGCTGAATTCCGCTCCGAAGTCCAGAAAATACCAAGTATAGACTACGCCACATGGGTTGTAACCGGGGGCCTTGGCTCTTGGGGGACCATTTTGAACAATGGTTACGAAAAATTTGTATTGGAAAGAAAGACCAAGCAGCATAAAGAGGTTTACGCCATGGCAGATGTAACGGGTCAGATCAAGTGTTTTTACAATGCACTCGATGATGAACAGGTTACGCGGATGGTGCAACAGATCGCTCGACTATTACCTCCAGAATAAACGCAGCCTTACCTATGACACCTGATATTGCGCTCGAAAAACGCCTCAATCGCTGGGCATACTTTGTCTCTGCGGTGGTACTGTTATTAGTCGGTCTCATGCGGCGGGTAAAATTTGACTTAGGGGTTGATTTTAGTTTTCTGCCCCCCTTTCACGCCTCTTTGAATGCATTGTGCGCCGTCATTCTGTTGGTTGCTTTATGGCATATCAAAAATGGGCGTGTAGAACAACATCGTAAGGCGATTTATGCGGCCATGGCTTGCTCCGTGCTGTTTTTGGTTTCATACGTACTGTATCATTTTACCACTCCTGAAACCAAGTATGGGGGAGAGGGCATCCTACGGACGGTTTATTTTTTCCTTCTTATTACACATGTAGTGCTTGCAGCAGTCATTTTGCCTTTTGTGTTGTTTACCTTTACACGAGCATACACCGGGCAATTTGAACGGCATAAAAAAATGGCGCGTTGGGTGTTTCCGATCTGGCTGTATGTGGCCATCACAGGCCCGATTTGCTACTTGATGTTGAAACCGTACTATTAATGTGGTCAATGTAGGAAATGTGGTCAATGTGTAGGAAATGTGGTCAATTTGAGCAACACGAGGTCATCAGAAGAATTCAATACATTCAGATATGAAACATAAAGTCCTGATTTTTACTGTTTTATTCCTAGGTTTTTACCTTTCGCCCTTCGAATCAATGGCTCAATGCGCCATGTGCAAAGGTGCAGCGGAAGCTAACCTGAAAATGGGTGGGGGAGACCCTGTGGGCCTGAACAACGGCATACTCTATATGCTTTCAATCCCATATCTTCTGGTTGGAACCATCGGTTATTGGTGGTGGCGCAACCGCCGTCAAGAACGGGAGCAAGTGGTTGACATGACGGAAGATGATTTTGCACAGTACGAATAATAAAAAAGGCTTGCCAAGCGAATTGGCAAGCCTTTTTTTAGAAGTTTAAACGCTTAGCGGAAAGTATAACGAGCGCTTAAGGCGCCATAACCTGCACCAAAACCATTGTAATAAGCATCGCCTACGATAAAGGTGGGTACCCAGTCTACCGACAAGTTGACAGGAACTTCTGCAAACTTGTAATCAAGGCCAAGGCATCCCATCACACCAATGTTTAAATTGCCGTAGTCAGCACCAAAATTGTAATCGTTGTCATAAGTCCAGAGCCAAACACCTGCACCGCCGCCAACATACCATTTCAGGCCTGGAACTTCGGCAATAGGAGAGTGGTGCTGGTACATTGCGCCAATGTTGATAAGACGCACCCACGTGTAACCTCGGAAGCCAACAAAGGCTTCGACTGCACCTTTTTCATTGAGAAAGTGCTTGAGCGAGATAGCTGCTGGATAGCCTAGGCGCAAACCAATGGCCGTTTTGTAATCGCTTTGCGATTGTGCCGCAAAGACACAGCAAAAGATAACTGCAAGCGTGAAAATCAGTTTTTTCATAACGAATGGAATTGTTTTAAATGTGGTGAGTAATTAAGATGGGGCAAATCTACTACGCATATATGTTCTAGCAAATTTTTTCAGCAACTGGTGTGTTTGATTGAGAAAGTGGCGAATAAATTTCTGAATGGATTGATGAGTTTCCCCAACTTCACCCCGGAAAAACGGCGTAGCCGTGTCATTTATGTACCATGAACAAAAAACTCGCAGTCTTTCCCGGTTCCTTCGACCCAATCACCATTGGTCATGTGGACTTGGTGAAAAGAGCCTTGCCGCTGTTTGACGAGATCATCGTGGCGGTAGGCATCAACAGCACCAAAAAATACCTGTTCCCCCACGAACAGCGCATGGAATGGCTGCGTCAAGTCTTTGAAAAAGAACCGCGTGTGCGTGTGGACAGCTTTGAAAACCTCACGGCCCACTACTGCCAGCGCATCGGTGCCCGCTTCTTGCTGCGCGGCCTGCGCAACTCTTCCGACTTCGATTACGAAAAAACCATCTCGCAACTCAATCACATCGTAGGCGGGGGCATCGAGACGGTGTTTCTGATTGCACAGCCTGAGTTCTCTCACATCAGCAGTACGATTGTTAGAGAGATTATTATTGGCGGGGCTGATGCGGGGCCTTTTATTCCGGAGGAGATAAGAGTTTCGTTGGGGGGGGTGAAGATTTGACAAGTGAAGATTTGACAATCCCGATTTTTTCGGGATTGTCAAATCTTTGAATGCCATAATTTTTGAGTATAATCTGAAATTATGGATATAATTTCTGATTATACTCAAGAAAAACTATCTTTGGCCCAAAAGCAACTGATAACATGATTATCCAAAGAAGTTTGTTTCAAACGGTAGAAGGCAAAATAGGGCAAGGCAAAGCGATTGTAGTGATGGGGCCTCGGCAAGCCGGAAAGTCCACGCTTTTAACGTATTTGGCAAAGCAAACCGACCGCAAGCACATCTTGCTGGATTGTGACGAGCCAGACATCCGCCAACTGCTCACCAACGCCACTTCGACTGCTTTGAAAGGCTTGATAGGGGATGCTTCGCTGGTCTTAATTGATGAGGCGCAACGCGTGAAAAACATAGGGCTTACCCTCAAATTGTTCACAGACAAAATCCCCAGCGTACAGGTGGTCGTCACAGGCTCCTCTGCCTTTGAACTTTCCAACGAAATAAATGAGCCACTTACCGGGCGCAAATTTGAATACTTGATGCTGCCACTTTCTACCCATGAAATGGCACAACTACATGGCGTGATAGAGGAAAAGAGGATGCTCGATACACGGTTGGTTTTCGGAATGTACCCTGAAATAGTGAGCAAACCTGGCAAGGAGGTCGAATTGCTCAAGGGGATGGCGACCAGTTATTTGTACAAAGACATTTTCACATTCCGAGATGTTCGCAAGCCTGAAATGATCGAGCAGTTGCTCAAAGCCCTTGCATTTCAGGTAGGCGACGAAGTCTCGTACCACGAATTGGCGCGAACGGTGGGCAGCGACCAGGCTACTGTGCAGCGATACCTGGATCTCCTGGAAAAATCATTTGTCATCTTTAGGCTTCCTGCTTACAGCCGCAACCTGCGCAACGAATTGACCAAAAGCCGGAAAATCTTTTTCTACGATAACGGTATCCGAAATGCCATCATTGGAAACTACCAGCTGCTGCCAGCACGCACCGATGTTGGGAAACTTTGGGAGAACTTTCTTGTCAGCGAGCGAATGAAATGGCTTCAACAAAATCGTTCCTATACGCTTCGGTATTTCTGGCGCACGACTGAAGCCCGGGAAATCGACTACCTCGAGGAATTTGACGGAAACCTGCTGGCGTTTGAATTCAAGTGGGATCCGGAAAGGAAGGTTTCCTTCCCCAAACCTTTTTTGAATGCCTATCCTGAAGCGAAAACAGGCGTTGTTCATAGCGGGAATTATTTTGAGTTTTTGGTGTGAGGGCAAGGCATAGAAGGATGTGAAGATTTGACAACTTTTTAAAAGTTGTCAAATCTGTACCTCGGAAACTTCGGCAATGTACTTTTGACGTAGAAAATCCAACTTTCCCGCAAAAAATGACCAACTTCGCCGAAGCCCGCCAAGAGCGTATTGTCCTCGATGTCGAATGGGACGACCTCCTAAAATCTCTCCACGAAGGCCGCTGTGTCTTGCTCCTCGGCCCACAACTCCTGCCCGGCCTGAGCCTATTTGACGAACTCGATAATTGGCTTCGAGATCCCGGCAACGGTGTAGCCCTACGTCCCGGCGACGTGCGTATGGCCTATCCCCGCGACGAACTTTTCCTCTTCAACGACCTCAACGCCCGTAGCCGGGTGAGTGGAAAATTAGAGGCGTTTTACCGCCAATTCGCGCCGCAGTTCGAGCCGCTCTACCGCAAAATTGCTGAGTTACCCTTCCCGGTGATTGTCTCTACGATGCCTGACGAGGGTTTGCGTCGTGTTTTTGAAGAAAAAGGCCTGGCGCACCAGTTTGGCTACTACCACCGTAAAGGCGTACCAAAACCGCACGAGTGCATTGCACAAGATCCTGCTGCAGAACGCGTCCTGTTCAACGTTTTTGGCAAAGTGGGCGAACGCGAATCGCTACTGCTCACCCACGAAGACCTGTTCGATTTCTTGCGCAATATCCTCGGGGCAAAACCCCTCACCGACGAACGCTACCTGCATCTTTCCGATGCGCTGGGTCGCGCTGATGATTTTGTGTTCCTCGGATTCCAGTTCGACAAATGGTACATGCAACTCCTGCTCCGATTGCTCAACCCGGAGGCTGGCAAGGCGCGACAATACGCTTTCAACCCCGAGCTGGCCGACGAAACCCTCGTCTTCTTCGCCGACCAGTTCAAAGTAGATTTTGTGGACGGCCTCACGCCCAACCAGTTCCTCGACGAACTCTGCCGCCGTTGGCAGGAAAACCAGCAAAAATTCGAAGCCAGTGCACCGCTCAAACAAACCCTGACACAATGGCTTAAACAAGGCCATTTGGGCCGCATCCTTGAAAAACTTGGCGACAATCCGACAACTGCTACAGATGCCGCTTTCCAACAGGGCCGCCTCAATGAACTCAACCGAACCATCCGGGAAGGAACAGCATTGAGCGAGCATACTTCTGTGGAAATGAACAAGATACGAAAGGCGGTGCAGGATTTGATCGCGCTGATTTGATTTTATTGAGTATTTGTTGAATTGGGGATTTGGTTATTCGAATGCCCAAGCTTAGCCACTCGAATAACCAAATCCCCAAATAACCAAAGCAACAATTTTATGAACAGATACCCCGGCATACGCCCTTTCCGGCAAGACGAACGCCCCCTCTTTTTTGGCCGCAACGCCGACACCGAGCGGCTCCTGCGCCTCGTTCGCAATGAACAAACTGTGGTGTTGTACGGCAAATCCGGCTACGGTAAAAGCTCGCTGCTGAATGCCGGGCTTTACCCACGCCTTAGTGAAGAAGGCCGCTATCAATTCTGGGAGGTCCGTTTCGGGCCTTACAAAAAGGGAGAATCTGCTTTGCCCGCGGATGCAGTTTGCAATGTTACCTACCCATCCGGTAGCGATTTAAAGCAGGTTTTCCCCAGAAAAGTATTTGGGCAAAACCTTTGGCAGTCCCTCAAAAGCCGCCAGGCTGCTGAGGGCAATACCCGCTTTATCCTGTTCTTCGACCAGTTTGAGGAACTCTTTACCTACCCGCCAGAGCAGGTACTTGCTTTCCGCCAACAACTCGCAGAGGCATTGTACAGTGCCACGCCGGAAGCCGCGATCCAAGCTTTTGAACAAAGCAAAAACCTGCCCCTCGAAACGGAGGATTTGCTTTACGCCCCTTTTGAACTCAAGGTCGTGTTCAGCATACGTGCCGACCGAATGAGCCTGCTCAAACAGCTGGAAGATTACCTGCCCAATTTGCTTCGTCATTCTTTTCTGCTCGAAGCGCTGGACGAAAAGCAGGCCAGTGAGGCGGTGTTGATGCCAGCAGCTCTGCCGCAGGAGCAAGAAGGCTATACTTTTGATACCCCTACTTTTACATATTCACCGGATACGCTTTCTGCCATTTTCCGCGAACTGCGCGACGGTTCGGGCCGCATCGAAACTTCTGCCCTCCAAATCGTGTGCAAGCACGTGGAAGACAATATTGTGGCCAAGCGGGACACAGATTTGACAATCCCGAAGAAATCGGGATTGTCAAATCTCACAATCGGCCCATCTGACCTCGGCGACCTGAAAGCCGTTTTCCGCGCCTTTTACGACAACACCATTGCCGCGCTCAACCCGACCGAACAAACCGCCGCCCGCCGCCTCGTGGAAGACGTACTAATCAAAGATGGTATCCGGCTGCCCTTTGCCGAACAAGCACTGCTCACCGAAGAAGGTGTGACCAGCACCCTGCTCGAAAAACTCGAACGCGCCAGCCTGCTCCGCGTGGAACTCGACGAGCAGCGGCGGAAGATTTACGAAGTGGGGCACGATACGTTGGTGATGCCGATAGAAGAGGCGGCCAAGGCGCGGCGGGAAGTAGAAAAACGCGAGGCGGAGGAAAAGCGCCTAAAGGATGAAGCAGAGCGCCAAAAGGTGGAAAAGAAGAAAATTGAGGCTGCCCGCCGCCGCAATATTCTGGTAGGGTCGGGTGCTTTGGCCTTGTTGCTATTTGCGCTTTGGATGGGTTCAAGAGCGGTAGTTGCTCAGAACATAGCCGATGAAAAAACGGCCAAGGCTGAAGCCGCAGAGCGAGACTTAAATGTAACACGCGCCCTTATGAAAGGTGCACTAGACAGCCTTGAAGTAGAACGCGCCAATGCCGACAGCATGACCGCAGAAGCCCGTCGTAGTGCCGAGGAGGTTGCCAAAGCTAAAATTCAACTCGGCTACAGTACCGAGGAAGTAGTGGAAGGTTTAGCGCAAAATGCCAAAAAGTTTATCCAAGAACTTCAGTACCCCGAAGCTCTTGGCACCCTCGAAGCCGCTGCTAAGTACAAGCGGCCCTCCTTCACCTACACGATATGTGCGCTTGAGCTCGCTTTCTTTCACAGCGAGGGTAACAACCCAGGTGCGATGCGGGATGCCCTCGCGCTTCTCGGTTTGGAGAAAAGCCTGGGTCAAGCCAACCCGGAAAAAATCCGCAACTACATTTTGCGTCGCGATCCGCTCTGGTACGGGGTGCTCCTACGGCGCTACTACCCCCAAATGATTGCCCTCAAAGGTGGCACATTCTACTTGATGGACACCGATAGCGTAGGTTATCAAGCCACCGTTTCCGATTTCAAACTCGCCAAGACCGAAACCAACTTCTTCCAGTTTGCCTTATTTTGCAAATCAACAAACAGGCCCCTTAAACCCCACAAACCCTCCTGGGGCTTTAACGGCGACCATGCCGCCACGCAGGTATCCTGGTACGATGCTTGCCTCTACGCCAACTGGCTGAGCAAGCAAATGGGTTTCGATACCGTGTACACGATGAGCGACAGAAGGGAGTCGGAGGGTGAATATTACAGCGAAACCTACACCGTGACCATCAACGAAAAGGCCAAAGGTTTCCGATTGCCAATGGAGGCGGAGTGGCAGTTCGCGGCAGGCGGCGGGTCTTATGGCATTGCTCATGGCATGACCGAATGGGCTGGTACTTCCTCAGAAGATTCTTTGAAATATTTTGCCAATATTTCGGGAGAAGAAGACGGATTTGAATACACCTCGCCCACAGGACACTACAAACCCAATAAACTGGGGCTTTATGACATGAGCGGCAATGTGTGGGAATGGTGCTGGGATTGGTATGGTGACTACCCCAAGAAACCGGAAACTGACTGGTATCAGCCGGAGGTAGGCTCGTACCGCGTGTATCGCGGCGGCTCGTGGAGCTACGGCGCGCAGTACGC
>Ga0247843_1000457_pt1 | contig 96779 bp, 90 predicted proteins | sample LaCruzMarch2017__FD_192420 | JGI IMG/M metagenome (GOLD analysis project Ga0247843, IMG submission 192420) | Freshwater microbial communities from meromictic Lake La Cruz, Castile-La Mancha, Spain - LaCruzMarch2017_8m | ecosystem: Environmental > Aquatic > Freshwater > Lake | place: Spain...
AAAAAGGGGGTATCTTTTGGTAGTGGTTATAAAAAGTGTGTATTTAACAGGTGGTAAAATTTTTCTTTGGGAAAAATCGTATATGTTGATATGTGAGTATATTTATAAAATATGACAAAAATACAAGAAAACAAACTACGTGCTCTTATTAAACGTATAATAAGGGAGGAGTATTATGGAGAACCCAATGATGCTGCTGAGGTAGAAAGTGATAAACTTACAGCACATTTGAGTGAGGATAGTGTGCATGATGATATCAAGGATTTGGAGATGTTGTTAAAAAATCCAGATCCTAGTCGTGCTAAGGATTATGGATCTGTGGAGAATTATAAGAAGATGTTACGTGTTAAGATTGATAAATTAAAGAAGGGAGACAAGTAATATATGAAATTTTTCAGTGATTTATTAAATGAGGTGGTGGTGGAAAACATGATGAACAAGTTTCATGCTGTTCCATTGGATCAATTTGTAAAACAAGAATTGGATGAGGCTGATATGCTTGGTGCTACTACTACACCTATTAGTGCTGCGGATATGCAGGATTATTTACGTAGAACTGCTGGTGGCAGCAAGACCAAGATGGACAAGTATACGATGCCATATGTGCATAGGGGCAACATACAAATCAAAGATGAAAATGATAGAACATTTGATTTAAATAAGTTAAAGGCAGCGATCACACAACGTCCTGACAAAATTCTCAAACAAAATGAGAAGATTACACATAGTGGTGGTGGCAGCACGATGTATTACAATATTGGGTTACCTGCGTTGAAGGGATTGGCTGTTAATGAGGCTACTGGTGATTTTGTTGTAGTTGATACGTGTCCTGGTGCGGGTGCTTGTAAGGTATATTGTTATGCCAAGAAGGGTGGATATGTGCAATGGAAGGCTAGTAGCATGTCACAAACTCGACAATTGAATTTTCTTTTGAATGATCCACAGGGATACAAGAGCAAGTTGGAGAGTGAGTTAAGATCTGCAGAGGCTAAGTATGGTAAAAAAGGCACCAAGCTTGTGGTGAGATGGCATGATGCTGGGGATTTCTTTAGTCCTGAGTATTTGGATTTGGCATATAGTGTTGCTAGGGATTTTCCTAATATTGATTTTTATGCTTATACCAAGATGGCTGGAGTTGCGACTGGTGACAAGCCAAGCAATTTCAAGATGAATTTTAGCATGGGTGCTACACCTGATCAAGAAAAGCAGATTGATTTTCAAAAGACGAAACATAGTACTGTTGTACCCAAGACTATGTTTGATGATTTGATTACGAGAGATGGCGATGGCAAGGTTGTTAGAAATGACAAGGGTCAGATACAGTTTAGTGATGAAAATTTGAATATATTGAAGAAGAAGTTGGCATCTAAGTATAATATGTCTGCTGATAGTGTAATTACGTATGATGAAATGATGAAGATACCTGTTGGTAGCGAGCCTAAGTATAATGTGATAGTTAAGCCAGGTGATGGTGATGATAGTGCTAATAGAGCTGATGTTATTGGAACTTGGTTATTGATACATTAACATATGAAATTGATTGATATATTGACCGAGGTTAAAAGTGTAGATGTTGTGTATAGAGGAGTAAATCCTGCGTATGGCGACGTTGGATTGGGCATCAACAGCACCAAGATTGGAGACAAGTTGGTTGCGACGTTGGGGCCTAATCACACTGATAATATTGATGTTGCTAAGCGATTTGGCAAGCAGATTATAACAACCAAGTTGAATGGTCGTGGATTAAAGTTGGGTCATTACAATGATATAATCAAGTTGTATCAAGAGTACAAGGATATGTTAACGCCTGGAATTGCTGGAATGATTAAAAACAGCAGTGGACAGGATCAATTGGAGTATATACAACAGGCTGGCAATGAGTTGCGAGATGTATTGAGCAAGCGATATGGATATATAACAAGTCCATTGGCTGTGAGTGACGCGAGTTATTTGAGTGAAAAGGGGTTGACTGGTAATTTGTATATACCACTTCGTTGAAATATAATATTGTGTTTTGTTTTTAAAGTGTTATATTATTATAATACGTTATGAAGATATTAAGTTTTGTTTGTGGCGAACATAGTAGTGGGTTGGCTGTTATTGAAAATGGTCGGCCCAAGTATTGTTATGAGGAGGAACGATTCACTAGAATCAAAACCAGCACTGACTGGAAGAATTTGTTTTTTAGGCTTCCGATATTGAGTTTGTATGAATTGCAATACAAAAACAAAGAAGACATAAATAATTTTGATGTTTATTTATTTCCCAAGGTTATTGGCATAGATAATTTAACTGATGAATTTTTGCAAAAGGTTTCTGCTCGTTGCAATTTTTTTATTGATATTGATCGTATCAAGAGCAAATCGTTTGAGTATGACCATCATGGTGCTCATTGTGCTTTGGCTTATTATACCAGTGGATTTGTTGATAAGAAGTGTTTGGTTGTGAGTATTGATGCGTTGGGATGTAACTATAGTGCCAAGTATTATTTGGGTGAAAACAACACCATGAAGTATATTGATGGTATTGAGGTTGGTCGAGTATCATTTGGTATGTATTATGCGATGTTGACTGAATTTTTGGGTTTTCAAAGATTAAAAGATGAGGGTAAGATAGTTGGTATGAGTTCTCATGGAAAATTTCCTGATGAAATGATACCTGTATTTGAAAATGCTATAGGACAATTGGATGGTATCAAGACTCGTAAATTGGCTGACAATTTTGAAGGAAACATGTTTATTGAGTTTTATACTGAAATTTTCAAAAAGATTGGTTCAAGATTTTATAAGAATACTGTAACTATGAATGACATAGCTGCGGCTGGTCAGATTGTTTTTGAAAATAAAGTTTGTGAGTTGTTGAATAATTTGCATGATTTGTATCCTGAGTATGATCATGTGTGTTTGAGTGGTGGAATATTTGCAAATGTTAAGGTAAACAAGCGAATCAATGAATTGCCATGGGTTAAGGAAGTGTATATTACACCTCCTATGGGTGATGAAGGTTTGACTTTGGGATCTGGGTTGTTGTACAACAGTATCAATAAAAAACAAGATGTATTTAGATTGAATGATGTGTATTTGGGTGGGGGTTATAATGACATTGAAATTCAAAATACTATTTTTGATGTAAAGTTCAAAGACAAGTTTGTTTGTGAAGATTTGGATGTGGATCGTGTTGCAAAATTATTGGATGAACAACATATAGTGGGATTGTTTCAAGGTCGAATGGAGTATGGGCCTAGAGCGTTGGGCAACAGAACCATATTGGCTGATGCTAGAAGTGCGGAGGCGTATGACAAATTGAATGATCGATTAAATAGAAATGATTGTATGCCATTTGCTCCTGTGGTATTACCTGAATATGCGGATGATGTATTTAAGATACACAAGAGCAGATATACTTCTGAATTTATGACAATGTTGTATGATACACGAATTGATTGGCATGATAGAATACCATCTGCGTTGCATCCAATTGATAAGACTGCACGTATACAATTGGTTTATAAAGAAAAGAACGAGTTGTTGTATGATATATTAAAATCGTTTTATATTAGAACGTCTGTGCCTGTGTTGATAAATACGTCATTTAACATACATGAAGAGCCAATAGTATGTTGGCCTGAGAATGCTTTTGATCATTTGGTTAATGGCATTGTGGATTATTTGATTGTGGAAAACAAATTGTATAGTTTAAAGAAATAAAATTATGTCACTAAGCGAATCGCAGTTAGCAATATTGAGTTGGATATTTACGACAGGATGTTCTGTATTATTGATTGCATCTACTGCAATAATATTGTATATGATGTATTTGTTTGTGAAGTTGGTTAAAAATTTCTCAAAAAAATATTGACGAATATATAGTTGTGTGATATATATTATTAAATGAGAGTCAAGTATACACATATTAAACGCTGGGATACATTTACAAATTGTGAATGTCTGGCGGTTGATATTGTATAGTATGTGAACACCTTCTTGTACAAAAAATCAACCGCCAATCCAAAAAGATGGCGGTTTTTTGTTTTTTCGAAAAGGTGTTGACAAGTTGAAAAACTCATGTAAGATAAAAGGACATTAAACGAAACTAGTAAGTGAAATCGAAGTAACTGAAAGTTTAAAATGATGATTGACAATTTAAAATAGTCTGTTAGACTTAATGAAGATTGTGGAAGGCTTGAAACTCCATCTGTTGAGCCACCGCCAGTAACCAAAGGTAAAGACTGGGAAAATCAATTGATTGGTCCGTGGGTGTTATGCTGGAATACAGAACCCATAGGGCGATAATGACATAACTGAGGTTATTGTTATTTGGTATAAGAATAAAAGATTTTTATGCCTCCTAAGCATTGGTAGCGATGCAGAGGTTTTGTAAACCCCAGAGCTCGGCGCAAGCCCGGGAGGAGGCTCCAATTTATAGTAATGGTGATATTGGTGTAACAGTTAGCATTTGAGTTTGTGAAACTCACGGAACGAGGGCAGCACTCGTATATCACCCCAAATTTATAATGGCCTCATCGTCTACGAATGTAATAGGATTCTGGATTCTCAATCCGGAGAACTCGGTTTGACTCCGAGTGAGGCTACCAATTTAATTACCCTATCGTCTAGTAACTAGGACTAGTGTCCCGGACGACACTAACCTTGGTTTGAATCCAAGTGGGGTAACCAATTTATGCTGGTGTAGCTCAAATGGATTAGAGCGTTTGATTACGAATCAAAAGGTTGTAGGTTCAACTCCTACCATCAGCACCATTTTAATGGCCTATTCGACAACCAGCTAAGTCACTTGGCTTTCATCCAAGAGTAGCCGGGGCAGCACCGGCATAGGCTACCATTTTTGACGGCACTGTAGGGTGCAGTCGTAAGCAAGATCACCCCTAGCATAATCTGAAACAGTGAAGCGTTAAGATCTTGACCGTCAAATATTTCATATCCGCCAATGTTCCAAGGATTAGGCGACAGGCTCTCCAAAAGCCCGTGGGTAAGTTCGATTCTTACGGTGGATGCCATTTTTTCAAATACATTAGGTGAAGGCAACGAACGTAGTTTAATTGGTAAAACAACCGCACGAATAAGCGGAAGTCATTCAGTTCGAATCTGAATCACTAGTTGAAGTAGTAAGTAATGTATTGACACTGATAGACATTGAATGTTATAATCTGACGAGGTTATAATTAGTAAGTGGAACGTTCGTTGAAATCCAGTAAACATTTTTTTAACTCCCCTGTAGTGTCAAAGTAGCACGGCTGGTTGTTACCCAGTTAGGTGAAGGTGCGAGTCCTTCTGGGGGAGCTTTCGTCAAAATAAAATACATTTTGACAGTTCACATCCATATTTATTATTATGGATGTGAACCAAGATTTCAAATATACAATATATAAAACTACCAATAAAATTAACAACAAAGTTTATATTGGAATGCATAAAACAAAAAATCCATATGACAGTTATATGGGTTCTGGTAAATTATTCAAAAGAGCAGTAGGAAAATATGGTGAAGAAAACTTTGTAAAAGAAGTTTTATTTATATTTGATACCGCTGAAGAAATGTTTGCGAAAGAAAAAGAAATAGTAAATCAATTATTTATTGAATCAGATAATACATACAATATTATGGAAGGTGGATGTGGAGGTTATTCATATATAAATGAATCTGGTAAAAATTTGTATGGTCAGAACGGTGATATTAATCACGGTGGAAAAAATTTATTAACTGGTAATAAAATAAAAGAATTTTTAATTGAAAAAGGATTATTTGAAGAATGGAAACAGAAAGTATCAACATCTTTAAAAGAAAAATGGAAACGAGATGGTTTTCATTGGACTGGTAGAAAACATAAAGATGAATCGAAAAAGAAAATGAGCGCAGATAGAAAAGGCAAATATACAGGTATAGATAATTCAAATTATGGAAATTGTTGGGTTTATTCAGATTTAGAATCTAAGAATAAAACCATTAAAAAACAAGAATTAAATGATTACATAAATAATGGATGGAAACCGGGTATAAAAATGAAATATCATAAGAAAATTTCATAATAATTTTTAAATTTCAATTCCAGAGTAGCTCAATGGTAGAGCATGCGGCTGTGGGCCATAAAGTATTATTTAATAGAGAGTGCAAATCTCATAAGGCCAAAGTTAACCGCAGGGTTGGGGGTTCGAAACCCTCCTCTGGAGCTCTTTCAATAGTTTTATATGATGTATGATATATGCTGATTAAGGGTTAGGCAGTTGATCAAATTGCAATAGTATGAACATAAAGTGCCTTAAGAAATTTAAATAATTTCATTGTTCATTATACATTATATAATTTTTCAATAGGGAGTAGTAATTGATAAAAAACAAGCTAGATAGATGAGCAAGTTCGAAATTGCTTGAACGGTGTGAAATCCTAGTGTAAGTTTAGATGAACTGCCCTACTAATTTTCGGGAGTATCGCATAGCAGCAATTGCTGGACACTGTAAATGTCCCGGCCTAACGGCCTTCGTAGGTGCAAGTCCTACTGCTCCCACCATTTTTGGGGTATTATACTGATAAAGACGCAGAACGGTCTGTAAAACCGTTGCCTTCGGGCTGGGTAGGAGCATTACCTACATACCCCACCATTTCAATTGACCGTTAATTCAATAGCAGAATAGACGACTGATAATCGTCCTACGCCGGAGCGTAACCGGCACGGTCAACCAATTTTGTTAGTAAGTGTTGGGTTCAATCCCCTTTACTCTGTGATCACTGGTGAGAACATAACTACTAACAAATTCAACGGATCAGTATTGGCCACGCCTTCTAAGCGATAGGTGCATAATTGGATAAGTGTTGGGTTCGACTCCCACCTGATCCACCAAATATTTAAAAATAAATGAAACTATTTGCTCTATACAACATATTTATTTAGATATGATGAAATGTAAATGGTGTTTGATTAATTTTGATTTAAATGATAAACCTAAAGGATGGGCAGCTGCACACACAAGATGGTGTGATCACAATCCAAAAAAACAAGAGTATATAGATAAACTAAAATCTGCAAATAGAACACATTTAATGTGTGAATCAAAAAAAATAAGCGGAAAGACAAATCAATTCACAAAAGCAAAAGTAAACGGATTTACTTTAACTAGTAAATTAAAAGGTAGAAAAAATATTGCTCTAAAAGGAAAGAAACATTCAATTCAAAGTAAGCTGAATATGAGTAAAGGATCTTTAAAATCTACTCATAGAAGATTACGCAGAGGAATTATTCAATATAAAGGAATAACACTCGATTCTAGTTGGGAATTAGAATTAGCTAAAAGATTGGATGATTTAAACATTAAATGGAATAGACCTGATCCATTAAAATGGAAAGATTCCAATGGTTTAGAACACAATTATTTTCCTGATTTCTATTTAATAGACTATAATCTATATTTAGATCCAAAAAATCCAGGAGCATATAAAGTTCAAAAATCAAAAATTGATATACTGCTTAATACTTACAATAATATTTTAATTTTAAAAACTTTAGAAGAATGCAAAGGATTTAAAATTTGAATGCTTTTTTGAAGGCATTGCCTGTTTTTTTGGCACCATCATTAATTGCATTACCTGCATTATTTACAACATTAGTTGTTTCTTTGACGGCAGTATTTGTTACATTGGTAGTTTGTTGAACTACTGGTTGAGTTGCTTTTGCAACGGTATTAGCATCTTTTACAACTTTATTTGTATCAATTGTAGCACTTACATCTACCTTTGCGCCAACTAATACTGCAACATCACCACTTACACCAACGGTTACTTTACCATTGTCCATAGTGGCTTGAGCAGAACCACCGCCACCAACTTGTTCACCAACACTAACGCCTGAACCAGCGGTAACTGATGCGCCTCTTACTTTTGCAGTTCCAGAAGCGTCAACACCTACCGCATTACCAATAGAACCTTCCGCACCAACTGCAACACCTTTGTCACCGGCTTGAACATTTGCAGATGCGTTTGTACCACTGACTGCGTAAGCGTCTGCTGTACCTGCAACGCCTACACCATTACTTTGAACTTTACCATCTACAACAACGTGAGCTTCTGTACCGCTACTATAACTTGCGTTTGCGTATACATTGTTACCATCTAGACCACCGGCAGCGGATGCTTCTGTACCAGTTTTTACTGAAGCTTCTACACCAACGGATGCGTTTTTATTTCCAACACTTGCGCCAGCGGATGCTTCTGCGGTATTTGTGTAAGAAACACTTGCTGAGTTTTTATCAACTGTTGCGGTTGCGGATTGGTTGATTTCTGCGGATGTATTTGTTTGTGTTACCATATTTGATATATATGGTAGAATAGATACAAGATTGAATTTAAAGTTTTCTTTGCCTTCATAGTATAAAAGTATTACACATCATTGGTAATGATGAAACGTAGGGGGGCGGTACCTACTGGAGGCTCCATTTTAAAAATATATTTAGAAGTGTGTGGATTATATATATAGTAAAATAAATTTATGGAATCTACAAACGCTCCCCAAACATTTTCGTTTACTAATAAAAAGGTATTATATGCAATAATTGCTGTAATTGTATTGGTAATTTTTGGATTATACACATTATTTAGTTCAATGAATAGAGATAATAAAGCTCTAACTAAGAAGGTTGTTAATCAGACTGAGATTGTTGTAAATCAAAGTTTATTAATTACCAATTTAAATCAAAAGAATGTGGAATTGGCGACGTTATTGAAGAGTTATGACAATAAATTGAGTATATTGCATACTAATTTAACTCAGTTACAAAGTATTACCGAGAAGTTAAAAGTATCATCTGATGAAAAGGATGTGAAGATTAAAGATTTGTCTCAAGAAAAAACTGCGCTTGAATCTGATTTAAAGTCTTTGCGTAATACGCTTACAAAAATGACCAAAGAGATTGTAGATTTAGGCGACGAACTTAAAGTTGCAAAGACTGATAAAGCTCAAAATGAGCTTCTATCTAAGATTGAATTACTTACAAAGGAACGAGATTTGTTAAAAAACAAGATAGTAGAGTATGAAAAAATTATAGAAGAATTGAAGAAAGAAAATGTGATTTTGGCTCAAAATTTGAGACAAAGTGTGAAAAAAAGTGGTTATGAATTTAAAAACAAATTGGGTGAGTGGCCAAAAGGTGGCGAGGTTTTAATGAGGATGTCAAGTTATCACACAAATAATTCTTTAAAAGAAAATAGTAATGTAAGTGAACCAAAACAAGATGAAAAACCTAAAAAAGTAGGTTTTTGGAAGCGTATTTTTGGTTCGGGTGAAACTGAATGATTTAATGCCTATATAGCTTAAAGGTAAAGCATCAATTTCGTAAACAACGATCACAGGTTCGATTCCAGTAACAGGCTCCAATTTTAATGCACGACGACGGAGCTAGTGAACTGAGATGTCTGCAAAACATCATTGTATGAAAATACATATGCAAGGAGCGTAACCTTGGTCGTGCTCCAAAATTTGTTAAATTAATTCACATATTATACAATACTCCATATATTTATGTATATATGAATTCTATTGAATTAATTTGTAAAAATTGTAATATTAAATTTGATAAAAATATCTATTATTATAGACAATCTCTTAAGAGAGGATATACCAACTTTTTTTGTTCAATTAAATGTTCTTCTATCTTTGCTGGCGGAATTCTTAAAGAAAAAGGTAAACAATTAAAAATTAATTGTGAAAGTTCATATTTAAAAAATCCAAAAAATTGCCCTCAGTGTCATAAATTAATTTCTTATAAAAAAAGATACAATGAGTATTGTTCAAAAAAATGTTCTGCGATTTATACACAAAAAGATAAAGGACATTGTGAATGGAGCATTGAAGATAGAGAGAAAATTTCTTTACGAGTTAAAGATTATCATAATAAAAATCCAAAGACTAAAAAGTTAAAAATAAAAATATGTAAAAATTGTAATAATGAAATAAAAGACAAACACAAAAGAATATGCAATAGTTGTTCAGAAAAATATTATAAATTTTACAGACCATTATGTGAGTTTGATTTTATTTTAGAAAATTACCCTGATAAATTTGATTTATCTTTAATTAAAAAATACGGAAAATATAGTCCTAAAAATAAAGGTAATAATTTAACAGGAATAAGTAGAGATCATCTTTATTCTGTAAAAGACGGATTTAAAAATAAAGTAAGTCCTGATATCATTAGACATCCAGCAAATTGTATGTTAGTAAAACATAAAGAAAATCAAAAAAAATATAACAAAAGTTCTATTTCATTAGAAGAATTAAAAAAAAGAATATTAGAATGGTAATCCAACACGGGACTCCATTTTTTATATATTTATTACTATATGATATTATTAAAAGATTTATTGATAGAATCACCGTCAGTAATAACAGTATATAGAGGTGTTAATCCTGCGTATGGTGATGTTGGTTTGGGTATCAACAGCACCAAGATAGGAGATAAATTAGTTGCAACGTTGGGGCCTAATCATACTGATAATTTAGATGTTGCTAAACGATTTGGCAAACAGATAATAACTACTAAATTAAATGGGCCTGGATTGGAATTGTCTCATTATAATGACATAGTTAATTTATATAAGCAGTATGAAAATATGTTACCGCCTGGTCTTGCAAAACAAATCAAATATAGTAGTGGACAAGAACAATTGGAGTTAATACAATTAGCAGGTAAAGAGTTACGTAGTATATTGAGTAAGAAATATGGATATATTAAGAGTCCACTTGCGGTAAGTGATGCTAATTATTTAAGTCAAAAAGGATTAACAGGAGATTTGTATATACCGTTGAGATAATCAAACTACTTATTTTGGTATGAATGAATTTAATCTATATCAAAAGTTTTTGGAGTTGAAGAAGGAAATAGAAAAACATAAATGGATAGAGAGTGAAAAGAACGGTAATGATATAGGATTTGAACGTGCATTAGTTGATTGGATATCTAAACATAGAACTGGTTGGTGCGAGAATATAAAGCATAATAAATAAAATTAATATATTTATAACATATGACCAAAAATGATTTGAAAAAATTAATAAAAAGTTTGACAAAAGAAGTGTTAAACGAAGATTTTGACAATGCAGCCGAAGTGGAAAGTGATAAACTTACTGCTCATTTATCCGAAGATGATACTGCTGCTAACATTAAAGATTTAGAAAAATTGTTAAAAAACCCAGATCCAAGTAGAGCAAAAGATTATGGTTCTTTGGAAAATTATAAGAAAATGTTAATGGGTAAAATTGCTAAATTAAAGAAACAAAAGAATGAAAGCAGTGATCCTTTTAGAGACATTGTAAAGAAGTATGCTAGTCTTTATAGAGATAGTGAACTTTCACGCAGAGAGAAGGAAGATTATTTTAAATGGTTACAAACCAACCAACCTGAGAAATTTAAAAAGGTTGTAGATAAGCTTAAAAAGAAGTAAAAATAGATTTAAATTTAAACAAAGTGAAACGATTAATGTTAAAATTAATCGTTTTATTTTTTATTGACAATGAGACGTTGACAAGTATAATAAAAGTATAGTATGAATGAACTAAGTAAAATTGATATGGCGAATTTAGTCTTTAGTAATGACAAAAAGGCTAAAATCAAAGATGTATTGTGTTCCAAGTATGGCGCAACTGACGTACAATATAGAGATCTAACGTATGGTATTTGTATTGATGTTGTTGGCACTGATAGTTTTAGATTTGTAAAGAACGCAATACTAAAAACATTGGATGTGCATGAAGAAACTTTGTCCGTCTTGGGTGAAAGTAAGAGAAGTATGAAAGCTTCTTATGTTTATTTACCCGAAAAGGATAAAGTTTTGAACAAACGTCTCAAGAAGCTGAAAACTGCTTGAATAAATAAATAAGTTCTTATAAGATTATAAAAACTATATATTGATGAACAATTTCGAAAAAATACATTTTATTGGTTTTTTCGGATAACGTTAAGCTGTTCTTAACGTAGTTAGTAAACATAAACAAACAAAATAAAGGATAGTTAAATATGAAGAAAGTATTAGTATTAGTGTCATTGTTGACCGCTCTAGCTGTATCTGCTGGAGATAATTCAAACCTCTCAGTAGAAGCTGGGTACAACAACCAATACATCGTTAATGGTGTAGCTCGTTCCGAGGGAACAGCGTTTGTTGGTGTAGGTGCTGTAAAGAGTCTAAAGTATGCAGATGTATACTTGGGTGGCACTCTTTTGGCCAATGGCGACCTTGATCAGTCACACTGGACATTGGGTACGGGTAAGGAAGTTAGTGTATGGAAGGATGTATTTTCCGCACGTGCTGATGCTACTGTAACTCGTCACCAAGCTGGTAATTTTGGTATTCCAAACAGTACTGAGTTTGGTGTCAAGTTGGCTCTACCAAACAAGTTGGCAACTCCTTATGTACGTGGATCATTTGACATTGATCTAGATCAAAAGGGTGCATTTGTTGGTTTGGAACGTGCTCAAAAGTTGCCATTTGGATTTGTAATCACACCTGCTGTTGAATATGGTAAGGTATTTGGTGCATCCAGTGATTACACTGCTGTAAATGCCAAGGCATCATTGACTCGTCCATTCGAAACTTCATTTGGTGTATTGACTCCATTTGCTACTGTTGGATGGTATGATAATAATTTCAAGGTTGGCAATTATAATTGGGCAACCCGTGAATTTAGTGGAGATGTAGTATATTCTGGTGGTTTGAGATTGACCTTCTAATCTAGACTACAATAGTGTATTAAAACCCGCTTAGAAATAAGCGGGTTTTTTATTTTAATAGTCTATTTATAATTAAAGAAAGGTTTATTTTATGTCATCAACAAGTGGATCAAGTGGTAGTAGCGGAATAGGCACTTCCTCATTAAAAACAATAGTTGTTAAATCAACGTCTGTGGTAACTAAATTTATATCTAATATATTGTTACCAAAAGTGGTACAAAGTACGATAGTGGGTAGTAGTGGTATAGGTGGCAGTAGCGGGACGGGTGGTAGTAGTGGATCTTCTGATGGTATGCGTACTAACTGGACATCGAATATCAAATCCACAGTGATAAAAATGATGGCAGCTAGCAAAGACCGCAGTTTATTCAGTGCGTTTATCCAATCTACTTTTTCTTGGGTTCGAAATTCTGCTTCTTGGGTAATATCTTATAAATGGACAGGTACTGCAGCTGGTATAAATGGACTCGGTGGTGTTGGAGGTGGAACTCTTATTACTAGCAAGCATGTCTTATTGTCTGCACACGTTCCTTATTTGACAAATTCAGAAATCTTTTTTGTTAACGATAATAATGTGACTTTCAAGTACAACATTATCAAGATCGACAAGATTGATGGAAGTGATATTGCAATTGGAACGCTTGATCGATCAATTGATAGTAGTTTGAAGATATATTCGGTATTACCAGACAACTGGCAACAATACATCAAAACTGAAATTAATAGTGTGATGGGGGTACAATTCATAACTTTACGGTTACCTGTTTTGTTCCTCAATCAAGACAAAAAAGTTTCAATTGGAGATATGACCCGATTAATTGATGCAGTTGCTGATGTAGAAGCTTCAGTATTTGGCACATCACAGTCGTATTATGAGACACAAAGAGGTGGTGATTCTGGAAATCCAATATTTGTGCAGGTAGGTAGTGAATTGGCACTATTGGGTACGTGGTATAAAGTTGGAGCTTTTGCTTGGCTAATCAGTAGGAAAACTCAAGTCGAGTCTATTATTGGTCAAAAACTGAACGTAATTAATATGACTGGATTTGAGAAGGTATCCTGAACGTTAACGAAATTTATTTAAAACTTATTAAATAATTTTATTGATTTTCAATTTCAAACACTATATATTAGTACGAATATGAATTTAATTTCACAACCTAGTCAAGCCAGTCAACTCCCATCAGGAAGTTGAGTACGAGGTTGTTTGCTAAAAAGATCCAACCCGTCACTCTTAAAAAGAATGATGGGTTTTTGATTTTAATGGTTGACAATTTGACGAAGTATGGTAAATTAGAAATATAACGAACGGGGTTGAAACTCTATCTGATGTCCCCAACATAAGTTAAAACATTTGATCGGTCACTGGGTGTTATGCTGAAATACAGAACCCATCTGGCGATAATTAAAATAAAGTATATAACAATTTTTAAATGGGGGTTTAGTTTAAAAGCAAAACAGTAGTTTTACACACTTCAAACGGTGGAGCATTACCATCAACCCCTACCATTTTTAAAATAAATTAATATTTTAATTGAACTCTTACCTATTTATTACCATAGACATAATAATGTAATATGAAAAGTAAAATTTGGAATATTTCAACGGAGGAATTTAAAAAAATTATAAAAAACAATTGTTGTATGGCAGATGTTTGTAGAACTTTGAATATGAGAAAAGAGGGTGGTAATTATAGAACTATTAAACGTAGAATTGAATTTGAAAAAATTGATACTTCACATTTTCTTTCCAAAAAAGAAATTTTTTCAATTAAAAATGTAAATACAGTTTCAAAAGATGAACTTTTACTTAGATTAAAAGAAAATACTGACATAGAAACTGTGTGGCTTAAAAATAAATTAATAAAATTCAATTTATTTGACAATAAATGTGCAGAATGTTCTATAAAAGATTTTTGGAATAATAAACCACTTAAATTACAATTAGATCACATTGATGGTGATCATTTTAATAATACATTATCTAATCTTAGATTATTATGTCCAAATTGTCATTCACAGACTCATACATTTTGTGGGAAATCTAAAAAAACTAAAAAATATAAATGTTCAGAATGTAACACTGAAACAAGTGGTTATACAAATATTTGTAGAACGTGTTCAATGAAAAAACTAAGAAAAGTTGAAAGACCAACAAAAGATGTTTTACAACAAGAAATTAAAAATAATACATTTATATCACTTAGTAAAAAATACGGTGTATCAGATAATGCAATTAGAAAATGGTGTAAATATTATTCAATAGATTTTTAATCCATCCGTCGCCTAACTTGGTATGGCACTTCATTTGGGGTGAAGAATAATAGGCGTTCAAATCGCCTCGGGTGGACCATTTTAACGGCTATGTAGACCAACTGGAAGGAGTCGTCTGTCTTAGAAACAGAATAGTATTGGTTCAAATCCAATCATAGCTACCATTTTGTAATGGCTACGTAGCCCAACTGGAAGGAGTCGTCTGTCTTAGAAACAGAATAGTATTGGTTCAAATCCAATCATAGCTACCATTTTGTAATGGCTACGTAGCCCAACTGGAAGGAGGCGTCTGTCTTAGAAACAGAATAGTACTGGTTCGAATCCAGTCGTAGCTACCAATTTTTTGTGGATGATAGGCAGATATAAGCTGGCTGCACTAGTCTTGAAAACTAGGTCCGTCTAAAAAACGGAGGTCCGGGCAGTACGGACATCATCCGCCATTTTAATACAACTCCACTTGACAATGGAACCGAAGACTGATAATATCGTCTCTTGAAGAAATCGGAGTTTGTCAAAAGATTTATGGAAAGGTGTCTGAGTGGTCTAAAGAGACAGTTTGCTAAACTGTTGTGGCCTAAAAAACCACCGAGGGTTCGAATCCCTCCCTTTCCGCCATTTGCGGGTATAGCTTAGTGGTAAAGCGCCAGTCTTCCAAACTGGCAAGGTGAGTTCGATTCTCACTACCCGCTCCAATTTAACTGGGGATTGATTGTAATAGTAGCAAATCAGACTTTGAATCTGAGAGAATCGGAGCGTAACCGGTATCCCCTGCCATTTTATTTAATTAAATATTCAATGATAAAATCGAACTTTCATTCTGTTCTTACATATTTATGTATGTATGAGTAAAAAAAGAACAAGTATTATCTGGAAAATTTCAAACGAAGATTTTGCCAACTTAGTGAAAAATAGCAAAACTATGACTGAGTTACTAAAGCACTTTGGTATGGAAAATAAAGGTGGAAATTTTAAAACGTGTAAAAAAAGAATTAATGAATTACAAATTAATACTAGTCATTTTCTTTCTAGGACACAATCAAGTACTTGGAAGAGACAAGTTACAAAAGAAGATTTATTAAAAAAATTGACAACAAATTCGTGTTATAATAGAACAGATTTAAAAAAACGTTTAATTAAATTTGATATAATAAAATATGAATGTGCAAATTGTAAAAATAATGGCATCTGGGGAAATAAAAAATTAACTCTTCAATTAGAACATAAAAATGGAATATCAGATGATAATAGATTTGAAAATTTAGAATTTTTATGTCCTAATTGTCATAGTCAAACGTCTACATTTGCAGGTCGTTCTCTAAATAAACACCGCATTAAACCATCGGAAATAAATCCTGATTGGAGACATCAACCAAGATATGAAAAAAGAAAAGTTGATAGACCTTCAAAAGAAATTTTAGAAAAAGAAATTAAAGAAAATACTATGGTTAGTCTTGGGAAGAAATACGGTGTATCGGATAATTCCATAAGAAAATGGTGTAAAAATTATGGTATCAATTTATAATGATGTGCGTGTTGGGTGGAAACGTCCAACAGCGTGAGGGACACGATACACCCCTGTATGTCTGACCCGGACGAATCTGATCCAGATAGGATAGGGTAAATTTTTAGTTTGACTTATACTATATATTGGTGTAAGATTTTTAAATGGGCTTGTGGTGCTAGTGGTAACACGACCGGTTTGCATCCGGTAATCTCCAGTTCGACCCTGGACAGGTCCACCATTTTAAATTAATGTATGTTGATTAGTTTCAACTATATATTAATCATACCGCACTAGTAGCTCAATTGGTAGAGCGTATCGTTGCCAACGATAAGGTTGTCGGATCGTACCCGACCTAGTGCTCCATCTTAATTTTGTGTGATCAAAAATCACTTTTTGCTCCGAAGACTACTATTTATTAGTATGAGTAAGATACCAGTAAATTGTAAAATCTGTAATGTTGAGTTTGTAAAATATGAAAGTGAAATAAAAAGAACTAACAATCATTTTTGTTCTAATAAATGTTCAATATTTTTTAATACTCAATTAAAAAAAATATATTTAGAAAAAAGAAAAACAGATTATTATAGCAGTCCAAAAAAATGTATAAATTGTGAAAATATAATTGATTTTGAAAATAAAATTAAAAATAAATATTGTTCTGTAAGATGTACTGCGATTTATACTCAAAAAAATGGAGGACATTGTAAATGGTCTAACGACGATAAAAAAAGATTAGCTGAATTGGCAAAAAACAATTCTAAATTTTGTGGTTGGAATAGAAAAGAAAAAATTAAAAAAGAATGTGAGACTTGCAAAAAAGAATTTGAAGTGATACCATCTTTAAAAGATAGAAATTGTTGTTCACGACAATGTAAAAATGAATGGATAAAAAAAACAGATTATCTTAAAAATAAAGGACTCGGAGGATATCGTATAAATAGTGGAACTAGTAAAAGAGGTTGGTATAAAGGATATTTTTGTGGTAGTAGTTGGGAATTGGCGTGGGTAATATATAATTTAGAACACAATATACAATTTAAACGAAATACAGATAGTTTTGAATATACGTATAATGGAACAATCAAAAAATATTATCCAGATTTTAAAATAGACGATGTTTATATTGAAATAAAAGGATATCATTCAAAACAATTTGACGCAAAACAATTACAATTTCCACACAAATTAAAAGTTTTTCACAAATCGGAATTAAAAGAAATTTTAAAGTATGTAAAAGATAAATATGGGAAAAATTTTACATACTTATATGGGAAGTGATGTGCCGGTTCGATTCCGGCTACCCGCTCCAATTTTATTATGACTGGTTATAATTTCCCAAATATATGGGAGTCTTGTTTACAATTTAACATTGAACAAAAACCCGAAGAATTCAAATCTTTATTGGATTTTTTGAATGCAAACTCCAAAAAAAGAATCGCACTTGAAATAGGATCTAATTATGGTGGTTTTGCAGCTGGATTGTGTGAACTTTTTGATAAAGTTATAACGATTGATATAAAGCATAATCCTAATTTTGATTTACTCAAAAATAAATATTCAAATTACGAATATATAATTTCAGATTCCACCAGCAACGATACAATTAATTATTTAAAATCTCTCAACATTAAGTTTGATTTTATTTTTATAGATGGGGATCATTCATATAATGGAGTAAAATCTGATTATTTAAAGTTTAAGCAATTATTAAATTCAGATGGTTATTTAGGATTTCACGATGTCGTATCAAGTCCCGAAAATGAAGGCAACAATATTTTTGTAAGTAAGTTTTGGAGTGAGATCAAAACTCAATATATAGACAGTTACGAATTTATATCGGATAAAGCTACGAACGATTATTCCACCGATAATTTATTTCATTCGATTATGAAGAACCAAAGATACGAATCTTGGGGTGGAATTGGAATAGTTAAAAATTATCCTGTGTCAGTATTTTCTCACAATTATCTTAAAAATGATTGGGTGTCTATAATAAAGAATCAATTTGAAAGAGTGGTTAAGTCTGGATTATACAATAGATGTGATCATTATTTTTGCGGTGTATATTCAGAATCAGATGAAGAATATTATAATTTTCTTAAGATAGTAGATTCTTATGATAAAGATGTAAAAATAAAAGTTGTTCGTTATACCACGAATAAATTTGAATATAATACATTAATTAATTTGCAGAATTACTGTAAGCTAAATCCTAATGGGTGTGTTTTATATCATCACTCAAAAGGAACATCTAAAGTAATACAAACAGAATCAATAAAGTCTTGGCGTGATTGTTTAGAATATCTAAACATAGATAATTGGCAAAAATCTGTCGATGTATTAAAGACTAAAAACTATGATGTTGTAGGTGGATTGTATGTTACACATTACGTTAGTCCGCAAAAAGAATATAGAAATTATTATTCTGGCAATTTTTGGTGGGGTGATTGTGAATATATAAATAGATTGCCAAATTTATCTTTGACTTTTGTAGATACGATGTATAATGGAGATATGTCAGACCATCGTATGGCGTGTGAGTTATGGATAGGTAAAGGATGGCACCGATGGTTAAACCACTATAGTGAATATGTGGTGGGATGGGAGACTCACATTTTTGATTCTAAGAAATATAAAGTATTTGGATAATACTTATATACAGTTCTTTAAAATTTTATGGGGATGTGTAGATTCGACATAGATAAATATCTATTGTTAGGCACGTAGAGGATAATAGTTGGCCTCTTTAAAAGTTCTATTGAAAATTAACTGCTGAAGATAACGTAGTTAGCTATGACTTCTCTTATGATGACGTTGTAGCCCTTGCAGCCTAAGTTGTTGCACATTCAATACAATGAAGTCTGATAGTTGTGTTGAGTGTAAATTATTGGACTGGACCAAATATTTGATTTGCGTAAATGGTCGAGATATTAGTAAATCTTAAGGGTAATATTTTTAGATATTTTTCATTATTACTTCCCAACAATTTAAAATATATAAACGTGTAGTCTGGCAGTAATAATTTTTTATGGACGCGGGGTGCGACTCCCCGCCATCTCCACCATTTTATTCTGGTTCAAAATCAATGTAGCTATCAATAATCAACACTCCACTATCATTGATGTAACCTTCTTCAATTAAATACTTCGTGATTCGTTCTCTACAACAATCATCCTCGTATAGATCACATTTTTCTGGATGTCTTAGTACAACAAATCTGTTAGCCCAAACAGTTATATCGTGATTGTTTATACTAACTTGGTGAAAATTAATCTCTTCCATTAACTATAAGTATATTTATACAGCAATGAAAAGATATAGTTTATTATACGAATCTAGCATATATGATTATCTAGTATGGGAACCAACTGGAAAATTACAGTATATCGCCGATGAGTTAGATAAAATTCCTACAGACAGTACTAAACTTTATAGAGGAATGTCTGAGAAAGAATATAATATTTTGAAGAGTACTGGTAAAGTTACTTCAAAAGGTAGGGGAAATACCCGAAACATTGTGGGTAGTTATCTAGCGAGTGATTTTAAATTGGCAGCTAGATTTGCCTTGGTCAATTACAGAGACAAAGGAGAAGGTATTATAGTAGTAATAGATAAAAGTAAGTTACCCGATTTAAAAAATGTAGATCCAGGTAATTATGTTACTAGTTATATACCGATAGAAGCAGTAACCAAAATTATAGACTTAAAACAGTTATGAGTAATATTAAACTAACAAAGGCTGAAGCCGAAAAGAAAGTATATCAACTAACCGAAGATCTCTTACACGTTAAGAAAGACTTCAAGGATGTAGCTGCTGGCTACAAAGATCGCATGAAAGAAATTGAATCTGAAATTAAAGCGATTGTAGAAGAAGCTTCAATTGGAGATCCAACTAAATAAAACAAAACCCGGTCTTTCGACCGGGTTTTTTATTACTGTTATTTAGGAGCGGGTTTAAACGTGCCGTCTTTTAAATTGAGGCTGCCATCACCGTATTTTGTAGCTAAATTATTCAATAAACCTTCTTCTAATTTTTGAATATCTTTCCATTCAGCGAGAATTGCGGTTCTTCTATCAGTTAGTTCTGTTTTGGTTTGTTCCAATTCGATTTCTTCTAATTGCAATTGACCAAGTTCAAATATTTTCTGTTGATATTTGGATTGAACGATTGCGATTTCTTGCATTTCTTGTTCTGTAAATTTAGTAACATCACTCATAATATTTTCATATACATATGACGATTTTCTATTATTAGATTTTTTATATTTTAAAATAAAGTTGACGTAATCGCTATTTGTATGTATTATTAGATTATGTTCTAAGGCTGGTAATCTTAGAACTCGAAAATATATTACCACGGTTAAATATTAAATTATAAATTAGTATGACAGTTAAAAGTGATAGTGTTATGGATAACAATATTAAGTACGTAATCCTACGTGATGGCAGACGAGTTTCAGATTTGGAATATCCATCCAAGGATGAAGCTAAAACTGAATATGATCATTGGTCTTCAATTCTTAAACGATGGCCAGATGGTTCTAAAATTGAAATTGTAGAAGTGAAAGGTAAATAATGAGTGGTAATATATTTGGTCTGAAACAGAAGATTAACGCAGCTAGTACAGAAAAAGAAGTACTAGATTTGTTGCAGATAAGCAAAACATACGTAGATGCATCTCCAGAAACAATTCGTTCTTGGAAAAATGCTTCTGCGAAAAAATTACAACAGTTAAATTCGACTATTTCGTCAGTAGAAAAGGTTGAAAATGATAGTGATAAACCAGTAAAAAAGAAAAAGAAAAAGTAAGATTTAACCAAATTGGTTCTGAAAAGACGTTACTTCGGTAACGTCTTTATTTTTTCCTATATACTTATATATGATGACAGATAAATACTCTTCATTAACTTTGCCATCTGATTATGGTCAGATGGAGAGTTTGATTAAAATCAATAAAATTAAATTGATGGAACAGGTTGTTTCGTCAATATGTTATGCGGTGGAGAACAATTTGAATGCGATAGAGGTCTTTAATTTTAAAGACTCCGATTTCATAGTAGTATTAGACCGCAATTCTTTCGAAAGTAATTTAAATACTATTTATAATTACTACATCTCATCTGAGGTATATGAACATTGCGGTCGTGTTTTAAATATTAAACAACAACTAAACCAAAAAAATGAGCAAGAAAAAAGACACAAGCCCAAAGGTTCACCAAAACGAAAAAATTAGAGAATCAGTTAGAATAGATGAACGATCTCTTACCCCAAAACAAATTGAATTATTAAATTTACTACAAAATAAAACAACCAAACTAGTCTTTATATCTGGCCCAGCTGGAACTTCCAAAACATATACATCAATATTAGCCGGTTTAAACTTATTGAATCAAAAAAGAGTGAGTGAAATAGTTTATGTACGAAGCATAGTAGAAAGTAGTGATAGCAAATTAGGATTTTTACCAGGTGAAATGGATGAAAAAATGAGTCCATACATTCAACCATTGATCGATAAGTTAGAAGAATTATTGCCAAAACACGACATTGATAAGTTGAAAAAAGAAGAACGCATTCATGGATTTCCAATCAATTTCTTACGCGGTTTAAGTTGGAATGCTAAATGTATCGTAGCAGATGAAGCTCAAAATATGACTAAAAAAGAATTAACCACATTGATCACACGTGTTGGCGAATTTAGTAAGTTATTTATCTGTGGCGATCCTGATCAAAGTGATATCAATAGTAAAAGTGGATTTGTACCGATGATGAACATTTTTGACGACGAAGAAAGTAGAAATAATGGCATTTATGTGTTTAAATTCGACGAAGAAGACATTGTTCGAAGCGGTTTAGTAAAATTTATATTAAAAAAACTAAAAAATGTTGGGTGATTAATAATTATTAATATATTATGGCGATAGTATCCAATCAAGGTAGAACCGTTCCCGAATTACCAACATTAACATCTGGTAATATTGGAAACAATGATTATTTGATCATACAAAATGTAAGTAGCAATTCAACTAAAAAATCTACTGTAAATAATTTTGTACAAAAGACCGGCGATCTTTTAACCACATTCAATAGCTTAAATTTTGTAGGGCCAAACAACACTTATACAGGTTCTTTTAGAAGCTTTGAAAGTGATAACTATTCTGTCATAAGTCAAAAAGTACCAAATCTATTTAAAAGAGCCATAGTAAGCGATTATCTTACTATTGGATACAATCCATCCGCACCGACGTTTTTGGGAATCTATGCAAAAACGATAGATGTTAATCAGGCAACTGGAGGCGGTGGTAATATTAGCTTTACTGGAAATGCTTTAAGTAGTCAAATAACAATTTTAGATTATCCAAATGGATTGAATCTTGAAAACACGCCTTTTAAGATTGAACAAATCACAGCTAGTATTGGTATATCAGGCAGTTTAAAAGGTCGTTTATTGGGTAATGTAACAGTTGGCACAGGTAAAAGTTCATTTAACAATGTAGACGTAAATAATGATTTATACGCTGCATATGCTGAAATAGATCTAGTCGCTGTAAACGGTGGGGCTATTGGTAGTGTAAATATAGACAATTCTCCAATTGGAACAACTACACCTTCAATTATATCTGGTTCAAAAATCTATTCTCAAAATGGATTCTCAGGAGTATTTTCTGGTAGTGGCAATATTTCAATGACTGGTAGTTTAAAAGGAAAGCTAACAGGTAATGTAACAGCTAATTCAGGTATCAGTACATTCAATAATATTTCTGCTGCTAGTATATACTCTAGTGTTTATATTGAATCACCATCATTCGTAGGTACATCTAGTTACTCTTACAATGGAGTTGGCGAATTGTCTTCTCTATCCAGTAGCTACGCACAAACATCAAGTATGTGTATGTCAACTACTGCTGACACAGCTTCATATTTGAATTGGTCCAATCTAAGAACAAATGGTACCGCTAGTTATTCTTACAATGGAAGTGGAAAGTATTCCTCTTTCTCAAGCAGTTACGCACTTACTTCAAGTAAAGCTATAAGCAGTAGTTATTCTACAAGAACTACAAGTGCTTCATACGCATTAAGAGCTTCAACTGTACTTGGTACAGTTGATAATGCTTTGAACGCCGTAACAGCTGATTCATCTACTACTTCATTGACATCCTCTTATTTATTAAAAGGATCTTTAAATAGTTCAAGTGCTGTACCATACTTTGACAACAATAGATTAACAACATCTCCATTGTTTTATAAAAATGAGTTTGGACAAATTAATTTTTATATATCAGCTTCTGCTAAATATGCGCAGTCAAATCTTTTTGTAGTAAATAGAGGATCTGGCATATATAGTTCAGCTGGATTTGTATTACAAAATAAAAACAGATCAACTGCATTTCCAAATCAAGATCAATGGTTTATATCATCTGTTACCAGTGGCAGTTTAACATTGAGTATTACTACAGGATCATATCATCTTAAAAATAGTACCATTACAACAAGAACATCAGATTCAGGTGGGGTGATGGTTGCACTGAAACAAGTACGTAATGGTTTTTACTTCTGGCCATATATTAATACAGATTCGGCTGCAAGAGATGGTTCAGTTGGTATAGGCATACAACCTCCAGCCGAGCCAACTGGTTCTATAGACAAGTATTTACGTGCTAAGTTGCAAATCAGAATGTTTAGCGGTAGTAATCAGGCTGCTAACGTTGCTGGATCAGTATTAGCTGGTAAATTTGTTGGTGGAGCGCCTATTGGTGTAGAAAACAAACAAACAGCGATATTAGTACAATACGGATCTAGTAGTTTTTCAAATACATTTTACGTATCTAGTAGCGGTGATATGCGGGCATATGGATCTATTAGCGGCAGTAAAATATATTCATATGGAAACATCAAAGTTGATAATGGATCGTATATTTCTAAAACAGATAGTGCTATCATAACAGGATCTTTTAAAGGAAATTATCAAAAAGATTATACTACCGTGAGTGCAACTGTTGCAGCTGCAACCACAAATTTGAGTTTTGATGATTATGATATGATTTATCTAACAGCTACAGCTGCTCAAACATTTAATGTAAATCTTACACAGAAAAAAGTGTGTTATTTATATTTCTATAATAATAGTGGCGGAACATCATTTACTTGGAGTACAGGCACACCTAATTCATTAAAATGGCCAGGTGGATCGGCAACCAATCCATCAAATGGTGCTAGAGATCTATATTCTATAGTATTAATGGGAAGTGAAATTCTTATTAATAGAATCGGAGCTTCTTATTCTTAATACTTTATATTTATAAAATATGGCAACTCCGTGCAATAGTTTAAATGTTCAATTAATAAAGGTCAGTGATCTTACGAGCTATACTAGTATAAAAGACGCAGATCAACTGATGCTTATAGAAAATACAGCTGGTTCAAAATATTCTAGAAAATCTACTCTATCAGATTTAAAGGATTATGTTAATTCAGATGGTATATCTGGTTATACAACCTCTTTGTTTAATACCACAACTGATTCAAATAGTTTTTATACACGCAATTCAAATGTCTTTTCTTTTTCACATGGATTTTCATCGATTCCATCTATAGTCAGAGTGGTTTTAAGCTGTCAAGCAAATGATGGTAGATTTGTTATTAATCAAGAAATTGATACATTTTCATTTTTTAATAATCAAACCAAACCAATTTGTAGTATTGTTTCGAGTTCTAGTAATGTATTGGTCATAGTTCCTACATACACTAGTATTACAACATATGATTATAATAGTAGTACTAGTGTTGTGAGTGAATACAGCATCGATCCAACCAAATGGTACATTAAAATATACGCCTGGAAGTAATTATGTCAACCACCTGCAATTTAATACAACAAGTAAAAGTTAGTGATTTATTAAGATATAATACACTAACAGCTAAAGATTTAATATTAACAATTGAATCTGGTTCGTCAAATGATCTATATTCTCGAAAGAGTACATTTGGCGATATTGTAACGTTTTTAAAATCGGTAACAGGTTCATACACAGGAAGTTTTTCAGGATCTGCAAAAACATTAAGCGGTAAATTTACAGGTAGTTTTACAGGCAGTTTCAAAGGAAAACATTCAGGCAGTTTTAGTGGTAATTTTAATGGCAGTAATACAGGCAGTTTCACTGGAAGTTTTAAAGGCTCGACCACAGGCAGATCCAAAACATCTGGATCATTGAGTGGCAGTTTTAGTGGTTATATATTGACCAAAAAAGCAAATGCTAGTGGTAGTTTTAGTGGAAGTTTGTATGGTACTATAATTAGTAAAAACTCTAAATTGACTGGTAGTTTCAATGGAACTTCAAGAGGTCGTTTTTCAGGAAGTGTTTCGGCTAGTATACAGGGTTATATCAGTGCGTCAAATCATTATAATGCTAATAGAAAAGTAGCATTTTATGGTACAGCTAGTTGTGCTAAAACAGCATCTTATGCTTTAAATTCAGGTGGAAACATAACGGGTACAGGTACTACCAATCAATTTTCATATTGGTCAGGAACAAGTGCATTGGGATCTACCAATTATATTGTAAGAAATAGTACTATTAATAATTTAGGTAGTATGCCTGCAGGTAGAATTACAGTTAATAACCCTTTACAATTTTCCGCTGTAGGCGAACAGATTATTCAAAACTCTTCATCTGGACAATCTATATCTGGATTGGGATTGCAAACTTCTAATAATTATTTAAGAGCCGCTGCTAATTTTGCAATTTATTATTCAGGATCTCATGTAAATACATCGGCTTTACCAGGCAGAGATGTAATTTGGCAATCAGGTAAATCTGGATGGGGAGTATTGGGTGTAAGACAAAGACTATTAAGTATAGGCAATATAGTAAGTTCTGATAATGTAAATGCTCAATTGCACTTACATTTAAGCGGATCTACTGGTTGGCCAACAGGATACAATCCAAATTCAAATGTATTTTTGATCACATCGGGAAGTAGTCAGACCAAATTATTACGTGTGAGTGGTAGCGGTCAGTTGGATGTAAGAGGTGATATAGTTGCACTATCCACATTCGCTTCGTCAGATATAAGACTCAAAGATAACATCAAACCTATAGAAAACGCTTTATCCAAAGTTAATCAGATAAATCCAATTGAATTTAATTGGAAATCAAATGGAAAACAAGATTTTGGTGTTAGTGCTCAACAAATCGAAGAACTATATCCTGACTTGGTAACTGAAAATATCGAGGGATATAAAGTTGTAAAGTATAATCCACTTATCGCATTGTTACTAAAATCTATTCAAGAACTACACAAAGAAGTTCAAGAACTAAAAAATAATATCGAATCTTAATATATATAGGATATATGCCTGTCAATATATTAAACAGATTTGGCCCGTTGAGTTTCAAAAGCGAAACAAATAACAGCGAAAATCTTTCGATCAATAGTTTATTAAGTAACTTTTATAATCCAGGTTCAAATAACTTTTCTATATCACAAAGTTATTATCAATTGGAAAATAGAATTGGCAATTCAAACTCCGATTCACGAACGATTAATATCACAAAAGCTTTAGGCGTTGGATTCATAAATAAAGACAATAGACGACCAATAAAGTTTAGTGAATTTTATGGAGCTTCTTATATAAGTAGTTCGTTCAATGTAGCTGCGTCTACCGGTGTCGCTACTGTTAAAATTTATTCTCCAAGTGTAGTACAAAATAATAACTTTTTGACCAATAATATACAGGATAAAATTTATCAATACACATTATACTCTAAGTCAGATGTTACCACGCCTATTGTAGATTCTGGATGGAATAAGATGTTTTCTTATGCTAAATCCGGTGATAATGTTGAATTATTTTATAATTTAGTTGATACAAAAGCGTATAAATTGGTTTCTAAAGATTGTTTGTCAAATGCATTTACATCTAGTATGTTCATAGGTACATGTGCAAGTGCAGTTGTTGATAATACAACATACACATACACAATGTCCGCATCAGATTTACCAACTGCGGCTTCTTTATTGTTTCAAACAATAAATAATGATAAAACGGCTAATGGATATACAAATGTCAAGATAACAGATTTGTCTAATATATTGAATAACCTAAATAGTTTATTGCAAAATCCAAATATTACGACTTATAAATCAAGTGGACAACTTTTGCCAGTTATATCTTATAAAGACAATTTAGGATACAATAGAACTTTGACTTTTGACGGATTGATTTTGCAAAAATCAGCCACACCGGATGGTTCACTTGGATATTTTTACACTGGATTGGTAACCGCTACTAGTTCGGGCGGAACAAATCCTACATATGCATATTCTTTTGAAAATACATCTACATTTGGTCAAATTGCACTTTACATTTTAGGCACTCAAGATTCAAGCTCGACATCGTGTGCGACATCACCAACACTGGTTGGTAATTTTCCAACCAATATTTCGTTTACAGGCCCAAGATGTGGTTATTTAGATTGTGGTGATGGTTATACTCAACCAGTGTGTAATCCAACTTCTACCACTCAAATAAAACATAGTGGTAGCTTCATAATCACGAATAATAACAATGCAGAGATGTTAGCCACTATCAGTCCAACTTGGACTAACTTGGATGGAACTCCTTTAAATTCGTTAATTAGTACCGTTAATTTTACCCCAACCGGTATGTTTTCTGTTTCGGCTAACAGTACACGTAAAATTAGTATTGGTTTTGGGTTGTCTAATTATCAAAATACACTTCAACCAAAAACATTTACAGCTAAAGGTTCAGTTAATTTAACCTTACCATTAGGGTATTCTCCGCAATCGCAAAATTGTGAAATTATAGCTAATTTTGATAAAAATTCGTGTGTGATTTCACCAGTAACGCCTCCTGTAGTTACGCCTGTAACAAGTAATTTAGGATGTATAAGTTATAATCCTAGTATGCTTGAAAGTTGGACGCAAATAAAACTTAGAACGGTGGTAACAATTGCGTATAAAACTGGTACATCAGCTGATAAAACTTTTGCCAAAGCAGTTGTTAATGCTTTGCCAAATTCAGGATGTACACTACCAACAAGTATAACACAAGATGGTTATTCAGTCAGTATCAATTGGATTTTGGATCCTGCGGGTGGACAAGAATATGTGTGTACACCAGGCACATCAGGTCAATTTTCAGGCACTTATACAGTTGAAACAACAAATTCCATATTAGGAAGTGCAAATTTTTATATATTGTTCTTAAGAAAAAACAATAATAATGTAGACGCTGAAAGTTACATTAATTTGTGTCAAACAGGCGGAGTTTCGTCGGTTGGATAAAAAATATTGACATTTTTCTGAATTTATGTCATATATATTCTTGAATGACACAGATGTGTTATTCACTATAGTGCTCGAGTGAGGCTATTAGGTTAATAAGTTCAATAGAATTATTAAAAGAAAGGTAAATATATGTCAGTAATTAAATATAGTCCGTTTGCATTGCGACACATTGATCGTGATGAGTTTTTAACACCATTTGACCGCGTATTCGATGAAGTATTTGCGGCACATTTCCCAGAACTAAATAAAGAGTTAGGTGTTGGTTTTTTTGAAAAACAAAGTTATCCCCGTGTAGATGTTGTTGATTACAATGACCGTGTAGAAATTCTAGCTGAAATTCCTGGTCTATCCAAAGATGAAGTATCTGTGGATGTACAAGAGAACGTGCTTACCATTAGTGGTCAAAAGATTAAAAATGTCGATGGTAGAGAATCAACTGGAAAGTATATTCGTAGGGAGTTGAAACATAGTAGCTTTAAACGAAGTTTTACTTTGGGAGATCAAATCGATAGAAACAATCCTAGTGCAAAGTTTGAAAATGGGTTGTTGAAGGTGACTTTATCAAAGGTCAAACCAACAATTCCTGAAACCAAGAAAGTAAAGATTGATTAATAATCAGTCAAGGTTATATTAACCCCGCCATTAAATTGGCGGGGTTTTTTATTTCTATCTATTTATAGATATGATAAAATTTCATCATTTGGTAATAGCAACATCTTTTTTAATTGCAGGATGTGCTGCGTATTTCAGTGTATATGGTATTGGATTGTTATTTTCAGGCGCAACCATCGCAGCTATGATTATGGCTGGATCTTTAGAACTCGGAAAGTTGGTAACAACTAGTTGGTTATTTAGATACTGGAATAAAGTCAATTTTCTAATGAAGACATATATGATAATTGCAGTATTTGCATTGATGGCTATAACATCATTGGGTGTATTTGGATTTTTAACTGCTGCTTTTCAAAAATCATCATTAGAAACCGAATTGTCATTGAATAAAATTTCTACATTAGAGTCTCAAAAAAAAGAAGAGATTAATAAGATCGAATCCACAAAAAAATCTATAGAAAAACTCTATGCGTTAAGAAATAGTCAAGAAAATAGATTAAATGAAGTACTCACAAACGCATTAATCGCTCGTAATCCAATTCAACTACAAAATATTCAAAATCAAATTAACGATCAAATCACAGATCTTAACAAACAGTTAGAAAACGAAAATGACAAAATTAAAACCTATAGTGCTAAATCTACATCTATAGACGATGATATTTTCAAGTTGAAAGTGGATAATAGTCAGAAAAAAGACATTACAACCTTTAAATTCGTAGCGGATCAATTTAGTACAACCATTCAAAACGTAGTGAAATGGTTTATTGTAGTACTTATTACAGTATTTGATCCACTCGCCGTTGTACTATTATTGGCATATAATATAAGCACGAATAAAATTTATTCAGAAGATGACAAAAATTACGAATTGTATAAAAAACAAGAAAAGCCTACTGATGAATCTAACGTTGATCCAATTGCACCAACTCAAACCGTAGTGGAAAAAATTGTTGAGAAGCCTGTTGAGGTTGAAAAGATAGTGGAAAAAATTATTGAAAAACCAGTTGAAGTTGAGAAAATAGTTGAGAAGCCTGTTGAGGTTGAAAAGATAGTGGAGAAAATAGTCGCGCGAAAAGGCAAGGCGGGAGTAAGAGGAATGTTTAGTTTTTAACAATTAAAATAATTCTTTTATAATTTTGTAGTCGGTTCATATATATGTACTTATAAGTATGGATGAAACTGAACTTAAAGAATTGTATAAATTGATCAAAAGATCATACGACGAATCGTGTTGGAAAACCTTGAATGACGCTTTAGATTATATTTCGGAATTTGTGGAAGTGGACGAAGAACTACCTACAGACAATGATTGAAATTTTGTTATTAATATTACTGTTTGCATCAGTATCGGTTAATGTGTTTTTATTAATCACACTAAAAAAGTTATTTAGCCAGGTTGATATCTTAGAAGACTGGATAATAAACTTTAAAAAATCTGTAGAAAATACTTTTAATAAATTGAAAGACATTGATAACCGTGGTATCTTTGAAAAAGATGACGACGTTGGTTTTCTTTTTTCCGATTTAAAACAAATAATCGAATCTTTAAATAAAAAGGTAAAAGAAGAAGAAACCGATAACGTTTGATATTATTACTTGAATGAAACAAACAAAAAAAAGTAAAGTCGCAAATAAAAAAACGACTAAAGTAGTAAAAGTTAAAAAACGTAAAATTACTTCTATGGTAAAAAGTGTTGATAAAAAAATCAAAAAGCCAACTAAGATAACATCTTTTAAAAAGATAGTTAAAAATGAAACACCTAAAAAAAATAAAAAACTAAAATTAGATATTACGTATGAATCTAAGAAGATATCTGAGATAACAGTTCCAAGAAATATTACAGATAAAGATATAATAGTAATCAATGATTTAAATGCTATTAATAAAGAAGTAGAAGAGTTAACAGACGTAAGAAAAAAACGTCGTGGTAGAAACAAGAAAGAAAAGATTTATTTTTCTAAAAAAACTGAAGAAGCAATTGTTGAATATAATTTAGAATCAGATATTGCAAAGAGAAATGAAATATATGAGAATCGTATAAAGTACAGTTTTGACAAATTAGTTGAGAACATATTCAATACATTCAAATTCACTTATTTTGATAATAGTCCATTAGAAATTCAAAAAGAAACTGTAACGCATTTGGTTTCAAATATGCATAAATTTGAAGCCGGTAAAGGTAAAGCTTTTAGTTATTTCAGTATTGTAGCCAAAAACTATTTGATATTTCATAATAATAACAATTATAAACGATTCAATCAACACGTAGACATTAGTGAAACTCCAGGAGAAGATGGTGTCTGTTTACAAACAGAAGACGCTCATCATAAGACTATTCAAACCCAAGAGTTTATGAAATTGTTAATTAATTACTGGGAAAAAAATATAACAAAGATATTCACCAAACAAAAAGATCTTAATATAGCATATGCGGTAATCGAATTATTTCGTAGTAGCGATAGAATAGAGAATTTTAATAAAAAAACACTGTATCTTTATATCAGAGAATTGAGTAATTGTAAAACACAACAAATTACTAAAATCATTAATAAGATGAAATCCTATCAAAATGTAGTTATGAAAAATTACATAGACAGTGGTAAAGTATAACACAAAACAAAACAAATAAACCACTCCAAACGGAGTGGTTTTTCTATTTATAGATATATGGACTTAAATTTTGAAATTTACAAAGGAAAGAATTTTTCGGGTCTTTGTAAGGACATAGTGAAAAATTCCGAGAGCAAAAAGGATCAGATTGATATTCTGATATCAGAGTTACGAAGCTTGATAAAAACCATCAATGATGCTACCATCATCGTTCCTATGATCAAAGATTATTACGATGTAGGCATCAAAAACGACGAACAATTGGTTAAATTAGCCGCTGTTGTACAACGTTTAGTAGCTAAAGGCGAAGCTAGTGGTGAAGGAACTTCTATGGTTTTAAGTGAAGACGAACGTAAACAATTGATGGATGAAGTTATAACAATCAGTAAAGGTGAATAATATGGTAAGCACGGACATATCTAAATCAAATAAATCTCCTCAACTAAATGATCAACAAATAAAAGATTTGGTTGATGTTCGTTCACCCATACAACTTGCTGTAGTAGTCGATGTAATTTTTGATGAAACTCATATAAAATTACAAGATGCTTATAAACAAAAAATAAATCCACAAACCGTTCCGCTTAATTATAAAAATGAAGCCGCAAATGAAAATGATGTGGATTTTTCTTATATAGGCCGAGCTAAAGTAAGAATATTATCTCAAGAAAAAAAGTCATCGGTCGAAAAATTACCTTGGGCTATACCACTTGAACAAACTATCACACAATATCCATTGGTCAATGAATTGGTATTGGTACAAAAGGTTGGAAACAATTATTACTATAGCAAACCATTAAACAAATTCAATTTCCCCAATAATATCGATTATACAGTTGAAACCGTATATAGCGAAAATGGAAAGCCAGCTGTACCTTTTTATTTTGATGGTACTAGAGCAACTTATACATCTGCTCCAATTTATTCAAAGTACAATAATATAGGATACGTAGGACAATATTTCATTTCAAATCCATTTATAAGATTGGTTAAGAAAAATGAAGGTGACACTGTAATAGAAAGTAGATTTGGTCAATCAATTCGATTTAGTGCATATGATGATAACAGACAAAATGATAAAGGTGTATATCCATCTTACGATTTAAATGGCAATTTATTGAAAGACTCAAGCGGCGGTGGATATGGTAATCCTAAAGTTACTATTAGAAATAGACAACGAAATATTGCTTTGGATGAACCGCAACAATTACACCCTAAGTTACCACCTATTCCTAAAATTACACCTATTGAAAAGAATTTCGGTGGTCAAATACAAGAAGATATTAATAACGATGGATCCACTATTCAGTTAACAAGTGGCAGAACATCGAGCGATTGGAAAACTACAGTTTATAAAAGTACATTTGGCAAAACATCAAATGGAGAGCCAACTGAAGAACAAGTAAGATTCAATCCAAAAAATTCCACTCCATTTGTATTTCCAACTTTAAACGGCGATCAAATCGTAATAAATACTGATAGATTGGTGCTGAGTAGTAGATTTGCAGAAACACTACATTTTAGTAAAAAACGTTATGCCGTAACTACTGATAGCGAATACACAGTAGACGCTAATGATAATGTAGTTATAACTACAAATAACACTGCTACTATAAATGCTCCACAAATATTTTTGGGTCAATATGGTGAAACTAATGAACCAGCATTATTGGGTCAAACAACTGTAGATTGGATGTATGATCTTTGTAATTGGTTATTGGATCACGTTCACTGGCATCATCACGTACACCCACATCCTCATACACATCCTAGATCAGGTGCTGCCACTCCAGAAAATACAAAGGATGCTAATCCGGATCAAACGCAAATACCAGTACAACAAATTAAACTACAATTATTAAGAGATAATTTACACAAGACACTAAGTAGACGAGTATTCGTTACTGGAGGCGGTTATGCGCCTGGCAGTAACGGAGTTAAACCAACTGGAAGTGGCGGAGAGTGTAAAGATCCAGTAGTAATTAATACAGTTACAGGAGCTGGAGTTGTCGGTGATTTCAAAGGTAGAAATCGTCGTGAAGGTCCAGTACAAGTTGAATTTGAATTTGAGAATTAATTATGAGTGATTATTATATAGCTTATGAAGAAACTGTACCTTGGAATGGTAGCGTTTTTAATGCTAACGAATATAGAAGAGCTATAAACTCATTCTATTCAAAAGTTGATCTTGTACAACCAAATGTAATAGTGGAGGATGGTGCTCCAACCCCAAATATTTCTGTAAAAAATTTGTCTCCAGATGCGAATTTTCCCAACGAATTGAATTTTAGTTTAAGTGGAAAATTTTCAACATCAAAACGTGATCAATTAACGGGAAATTACTTAGCAAATGTTACTTTAAGTGGAGACGTTAAGGTTCCAAGACAAACATCTAGTGGAAAAACACTGAAAGCTATTATAGCATCTTCTTTTAAAACTACGACTGCTTTTGGAAAGACTCCAGGTGAAGCTTTCAATAATGCTTTTAAAGAACTAAGAGAATCTTTGTTACAAACTTTAGCTGATCAAGTTGGTGGTTCTGGTAAGGGAATTAAAGTGGAACGACAAGATCCATTTACCGATCCAGATCCTGCTTTAGTAGGACCACCTACACAAACGATATCAGGAGTTACAAATAAAGCTCCTGTGGTAGACAATCCTAACATAAAACTTCCAACACAAGAAGTAAAGGGGTTAGATGCAAATGCAGCACAACAAGCAGCCTCAAAAGCCCAGGACGCAGCGAGTAGTGCTACATCTCAAGTTAAAAGTGCAGCTGGAGGATTAACATCACAGGTTCAAGGAGCTGCTGGACAGGCACAAGGTGCATTACAAGGAGCTGCTGGACAAGCACAAGGTGCAATTGGTGGTGCTCAAGAATCCGCAGGTGGAATACTTAGTAATCTTTCATCTGGGGTTAAAGGTGCAATTGGCGGAGGTGCTTTAGGGGCTGGTATTGGAGCATTGGCAGGTGGAGGAAAAGGCGCATTGATTGGTGCTGGTGCTGGATTGGTAGCAGGTGGTGTAGCCGGTAAAGTATTTGATAAACTCAATCCAAAAGGTATAACACCAGATGGTTTGGGTAAGGATTGGTCGCCTGATAAGTTTAGTCCTGAATCTATAGCTGGAAATGATACAATTGTTAATGCAAAAACTGGAACAATTAGTTCAACCTCTAAATTAGCAGCTGGATTAAAAGGTGGAGTATTAGGTGGCGCTCTAGGTGCTGGAGTAGGCGCATTGGCTGGGGGAGGAAAAGGAGCTTTAATAGGTGGTTTAAGCGGTACTGCACTCGGCGCTGGTTTATCTGTTGGCGGAGTAACAGGCGGAGCCTTGGCTGGAGGTGGGTTGGGTGCTGGTATAGGCGGAATAGTTGGGGGTGGAAAAGGAGCTGTAATTGGTGCTGTTTCTGGAGGTGCAATTGGTGCAGCTGCGGCTAAATTAGCCAGTATACAGAAGGATATGCCTAAACCAAATATACCCAAACCACCTAGTACACCTCGTATTAAGACAGTAAAGATACCAAGACCATCTGATACAAAAGGAGCACAAGCATTATTAAATTTACCTAAATCTCGTTTGGGTTAATAATTATATATAATAATATGAAAATAGACGTATTAAAAGAATTTATCAAGAAAACAGTACAACAAGAGGTACGAAGTGTAGTACAAGCTGAACTTAAGCTTCAATTGGCAGAAATATTTTCTAAAGAAGTTCTTCAAGCCAAGAAAAAATCATCTGATTCTGATTTGGAACAACAGATTCTAAAAGAATTGGAAACTATGAATGAATCTGTTGTTGAAGAGCCAATTAAACCCGTAAAGAAGTTTGTCAAATATACAAGTAACCCAATGTTAAATGATATTTTGAATCAAACTACCGGTGGAATACCACAAGAGGGCGGTATGGTTAATATGATGGGTGGATTTGGTGGTGCAACTCAAACTACAATAAATGAGACCAAAGTTCCAGAAAATGCTCCTGCACCGGTAAAATCTGTGTATTCAGCAATGAATAGAGATTATAGATCTTTAATGAAAGCAGTAGATAGTAAAAAATCCAAAGTTTAATTATGGCTAAAAAAGCACTAGGACTTAAAATACCGTTTAGATTGGGTCAAGATGGTTATTTTGAAACAAATGTTGATACTATTTCACAAGTTTCTAGTAATATAAAGAATCTTTTATTAACTAAACCAGGAGAACGCAGATTTAATAATGCGTTTGGTTCTTCATTATATAAAGTTTTGTTTGATCAAAATGAATTGGGTGAAATGTTACCTATGTTAGTAAATCTCATTCAAAATGATGTAAATAGATTTATGAACGGTGTAATAGTTGAAGATGTTAAAGTTCAATTATTGGAAAATGATGTTGTAAATAATGATTATAATAAAATATTTATAAAAGTAGCCTTTAGTTACAAAGAATTAAAGTCAACCACTGAAGTGATTATCACAAACAACAATATATAATGCAACAATTAATTAACAAAACATTTAAAGCTAATACAAAAGACGTTTTGTATTTAAATCGTGATTTCACTTCTTTAAAACAACAACTCATTGATTTTACCAAGCAGTATTATCCACAAAGTTATAAAGATTTTAGTGAAAGTTCACCAGGCCAAATCTTTATTGAACAAGCTTCTTTCGTTGGGGATGTATTATCATACTATACTGATTATCAATTCAAAGAAAGTTTTATTCAATTTGCAGGTGAACGTAAAAATATTATAAACCAAGCTCAGTTTTTGGGATATAAGCCAAAGGTATCTTCAGTATCATCTACATATGTAGAGTTGTTTCAATTGTTGCCCGCAACTCGTACTTCGGGTGTTAATGGTGAATATATACCAGATGAAAGATATTGTTTGATTTTAAAACCATATACACAACTATCCAGTGTATCAGGTGTATCATTTATAGTTGAAGAAAGTGTAGATTTTAGTCAAGATACCTTATTCTCCCCAAGACAAATAAGTGTTTATAATCGTGACAACACAGGTGCTCCTTTATTTTACTTGGTGAAGAAAACTGCACAATGTTACTCTGGTCGAATAACTTCAAAAACATTTAGTATTGGCGACCCACAAGCATTTTTAAAAATAAAGTTAGATGAAACCGATGTAGTTAAGATAATCAGTGTGGTAGATTCTAATGGTAATAATTACTATGAAACTCAGTATCTAGCACAAGATACAATTCCACTATTAATCGATAATGTACCTCTTAATAATCAAACATTATCACCATATAGAAATGAAACTCCTAAGATTTTAAAGTATCTACGAACTGAACGCAGATTCATCACAACAGTAGATCAAAATAATTTCACTTATATTCAATTTGGTGCAAATACGGAAAACTATGAAAACACTGTTATTATACCAAATCCAACTAATGTTGGCGTTGCATTATCCAATCTAAAGAATTTAAATATATCTTTGGATGGTACAAACGTATTGAAAGCCAATTCATACGGTGTATCTCCATCAAATACAACATTGACCGTTAATTATGTTGTTGGCGGTGGTTTGGATTCAAATGTAAATTCTGAAGAAATAAATAAGATTGCTAGTACCGATTATTTAAATGACGTAACCAGTTTAACTGACAGTGAAGTTATTTTATTAAACAACATTAAAAATTCACTAAGAGTAAACAATCCACTTTCATCAACTGGTGGTAATGATGCAGAAACAGATGAAGAAATTCGTCAAAATGCTATATTAAACTTTTCTGCTCAAAACAGAATGGTTACTTCCGAAGATATTCTACTAAGAGTATACTCATTACCAACTTACTTGGGTAACATTTCAAAGGCATATGTTGAAAGTAATTCTAATAGACGCATTCAATACAACCAATTAATACAAGGTGTAGTAACTGAAGGTGGCAATGAAGCTTTGGATCTAAATCCATTAAATCCATTGGATAGAAGAAAGTTTTTGGAAGCAAGTAATCCATTTACTAACAATCTTTATTTGTTGGGATACGATGTCAATAAAAATTTAACAAAGTTGAATCCTGCCACATTACAAAATTTAATAAGTTATCTTAATAACTTCAAGATACTCACAGATAAGATCAATATTATTGACGGTTATATTATCAATTTAGGGTTGGACTTTAAAATTACAGTATTTACCGGCTTCAATAAACGAGACGTATTAAATAACTGTATTCAGTCTGTAAAAAACTATTTGAATATTGATAATATGAGTTTTAACCAACCAATAAATCTCAGTCAGCTCAATTTCGAAATAATGAAAAACGAAGGAGTTCAATCTGTAATTGAGTTGAAGATTAAGAATTTGACAATTGATGATGGGGATTATTCACCTATAGCATATAACGTAAGTATTGCTACACAAAATAATATTCTCTATCCATCAAAAGACCCATCAGTATTTGAAATTAAATATCCTGATAACGATATAAAAGGATTGGTAGTATAATATGCATATTTTCATTTATCCATCTCAAGACACTTATATTAACAATTCCGACAAATTCCAAAACAAAAATTTTGGAATAGACGAAATATTAGAAATATATGCGTCAAACGCAGGCAAAAAAACTGTTTACACAGATCCAAATTGGCACACTCCGCCTCTTACCGCCTCTTCATACGGTAATAATGGATGGTTGGCATACACCACTTCTTCATTGTTCATTTATTCTGGCAGTAAGTGGTATGCTTTTAATCTCACATCTTCTGTAATACCAAATACATCATTTATTGCTAATTTTACAGGTAGATTGTCTAACGTAAACACCAGTCCGAGAAAACCTCTATATATTTCTGGGTCAGCAACATTTGCGTCTGGTTCATTTGTTGGAAGCATTACTGGATCTAACTGTGTAAGCAGATCTTTTAGTGGTAGTTTTTCGAGTTCAAGTTTTAGATCGATTATTAACACAAATACGTCTAGTGTATCTTACTACGTAGATGTCAGAAATTTTGCCGGTTACTTTAAAGGTAGATATAGTGGATCTTTTCAAGCTCCTTCGACAGCCACATACTTAAACTATCCAGAGTTTAGTAGAACATTAATTAAGTTTGATTTAACCACATTGAGTCAGTCTATTTCCAAGAACGAAATTAGTAGTTCAAAATTAAAATTTACACTCAATTTAAAAGCATGTGGTATGAGAAATCTTCCTCTCAATTATTCCATATATGCTTATCCAATAAGTCAAAGTTGGGAAAATGGAAATGGTAGATATGCAGATGATGGTTCTCAACTAGGAGCTACTTGGAACAATAGAAGTTATTCGGGTAGTAATTTGTGGTATGGTAATAAAATCACAAATAGTTATCAACAAGTAAATTATTTATTAACAGCTTCATATTCAAGCGCTAGTTTTCAAAATCAAGGTGGTACTTGGTATTATAAAGTTCCAGCTTCTTATACAAACAAGCCAAAATGGATTTGCAACTCCACTCCGTTTCCATCATTAGTCAACAGCGGATTGATTTGCAGTCAGTCATTTACTTATGGTAAACAAAGTGACATATCAATGGACATCACGCAAATTGTCCGTTCTTGGTTATGTGGATGCATTCCAAATCAAGGACTTATGTTATTGAGTTCATTTGAAATAAGTACACCTCCTCTTCAACCAACCAATGGATTGTTACAGTTTTTTAGTAAAGATACCAATACCATTTATAGTCCATATATTGATGTAGGGTGGAATGACACTGTATTTAGTACAGGTAGTTTAAAGCCTGTGTCATCTTCTATACAAAATCTAATTACTTTACAGTCATTAAATAGTGCATATAAAGCTGGCAGTGTTGCTAAAATATTTGTTTTTGCGAGAGACAAATATCCTCTAAAGACATTTAATAAAGCATATCAACAACCAGCAATGGTCACTCCTAAGTATTTGCCAACTTCTTCTTATTATATGGTAAAAGATGCTGAGTCTGAGGAGGTCTTGGTTAACTTCGACGAATATACTAAGTTAAGTTGTGATGCTTTGTATGGTAATTATTTTAAATTAAATACTAATGGATTGCCTCAAGAACGTTATTTGACAGTATTTATTAAGGTAGAGTACAAGGATGGTACAATTGACATCGTTGATACTGGAAAAATATTTAAAATAACTCGTTAGTATGGCAAATATACCATTAGTATATAACGTATCATTAAGTGATATACAAACATTTAAAGACTTTGGTACATTTCAAAATAACTTTGATGATTTTGGAAATGACCAATTGGTTTACAATATATCACAATCGTTTGATGGCAAATTCAATTATATTAAATTGCCAATTAAAAGTTTTTTATATAACCAAAACAAAATTGCCGATACATCTACTGTAGAATTCACCGAATTACAAACGTCTGCGGTTGAAGAAAAAAGAAATTTGACAGATGTTATAATTCAGTATAATAATTTGATTGAGGAAAATAGAATCTTAAATCAAACAGTAAATAGCTTGGTAGAGAAATATGAAAACAACGATGACAAACAAGTTATCGCCGCTATGAAAAACGAAATTATTGGTTTGCGAATCAAACTAGGTCAAGGAAAAGTTCCTTCGGATTTTGGTGACGACTATCCATTTTTACCATTAACTTCTTAATATGCCTTACGACTATTTGACAATAAACGATAATGATTTAAATAAGGGCATTACAAGTGCGTCTTATTTGAATGCTAATTTACAGTCTTTGTACGAACAAAAATTGGTCAATGAGGATATATTTTATGGAGAATCCGATGATGACTTGTTTGAGTTTACTCTTTATAATAACAATCAACAACTAGTAAGTTTTAACAGAGTAGTTCCTTCAGTTACGTATTCTGTATTACAAGGAAGCTATAGAGATATTAATAACGTATTGCGATCATACAGATTTGCAAACCCATTTACAAATATTGTATCTTATAAGAATGATATTTTATTACATCCACAATTTGATTTAAATGCAAGTGGAGTGGGTCCTGGTTTATATTATTTGTTGTATAACCCAGTTAGAAATATAGCTGGTAATCCAACGAACAGATTAGTTATAAAAGAGATATCTCCTAGTAGAACTGAAATACGATTATCTTACGCATTTGACACAACTAAAAATGAATCATCTAGATTAGATGCTGTTAAGATAACATCTTTTGCGGATAAAAAATATTTGCTATTAAGAATCTATCAAGATTTAATCGCTATTATTAAAAATAATCCAATTGAACAAGACTTTTTATTAAATAAAGACAAGTATAATTATGCGGATATTTGTTTAAAGTTGGGACTTAAAAGCGAAGCCGAATTGCAAGAGTTTATAACATCAACTTACGTTGGGTACAATACAGTTATAAAATTAAATAACGATACAGATAATGCAATTTTACAGACAAGTAAATTTTCAGGTGTACAAGAACAAATTAATAATTTTATTTACACATACAACAACGTAGAATTTACCAGTGAAGACATATTGGAGTCTTTTAGAATAATCACACTAAAAGTATCTCAAGATAGAGTGTTGCAAAAAAGCTCTATAAATGACATTGATTTACAAAATATATTGGGGTTGTTTGAACAAACAATTTATACCGATTGGATATTGCCACAGGTAACTAATTTACTTGAAAATTATAAAACAAAATATTACGGTTATTACAAGAATGCTTTGAATTTCGACAATGGAAATTTGATAAAAATTCTGGATCATACAAACTATTTGAATCCAACGGATGATACTTTTAACATCCAAGTAAAATTAGATGCACCGTTACCTTTGCAGTACAATGTAAAAACGACTTGTTGGATATCAAATATATCAATTGCGCCAATTTATTTCAAAGCTAACTTGTTTACATCAAAAATATCAAGAAAAGTATTTTTAAACGATATAAACTTTGATGTACAGGTAAATGCTGTAAACTCCTCTACTCAAAAATTCGATAGTAATGATGCGTTTACATTGGATAAAGCAACGATAAGATTAAAAGAAAAGTATAATGATTTGTATATCGATTATACAGATTTTAACAATTTCATTAATTATTCATCCGCTGAATTACGTACTAAGATCGCTAAGAATAAGATTAAGGATTATAATCAACTTGAATCCGTTAAGAAATCAACGATCACATCTTCGTTGAATACAAACGCTTTAATTTCGTCTTCTTACAGTCAATTAGTAAATCAAAAAACAACACAACAAATCACATTACTGGATACATTCGATGAGTACGAATCCTATTTGTTTTTCAATTCATCGAGTATAGATGATAAAATTGATGAAGCTATTACATATGATTCGGATAACTATAATAGTTTAGTATATCAACTTCCTGAGTATGTAAAGGACGATTCCGATTCAGCTGATTATATAAAATTCACAGCAATGGTTGGTCATTTCTTTGATAATATATTAGTCTTTATCAAGAAGTTTCCAAAAGCATATCCTATTTCTAACAATGATTCAAACTACTATCCAAAGAATTATATAGACGAATTGTTGAATAGTTTTAGTTGGAATATTGATATTGATAAATTTTCTCAGAGTGATTTGAATCAATTGTATTTCAATAACCAAGAAATTGCAGGTTATAATTCTGCATCTTATTTTGATTATACAAAATCAATTTTAAATAGATTCGCAAATAATATTTCATCGGTATATAAATCCAAGGGTACGGTCAATTCATTCGAAATGATACGTACTATGTTTGGCATTCCAGCTGGAATAATATCAACCAGAGAATACGGAAGCGCTGATGCTTTTTCTAACCGTGATAATTACTTTGTATACGATGATATTATTTATATGACAGATTTCAAGGAAAATAATTTCTTGAATTTTGAACATACCAGTAGTGATTTTATTTATACCACTAGTAGTTATTATGCGTCCGGCTCCAATATTAATACACTCACCAGTAGTGTTGAATACGCTTCACGATTTAACGGCATATCTACAATAGAATTTTCTTTAAGATTTAAGTCTACGGATTATAACTTTGGTGATAAAATACAATTGTTGTCAAAGTACAGAAATAAAAAATCCGATTGGAATTTATTTGTTAAAAAATCAAAACAGGTTGAGTCAGGTCAATTAATATTTGAAATTCACCCCTATGAATTAGGCAATACAACATCTAGTTTGGTGTTGAATGAAATGCCTTTGTTAAACGGTAACATTTTTACAGTGATGTTAAAACGTGAACCTATCGCTGGTGATTTTGATAAATTGAATATAAGTTCAAGTAAAATTATAAATCAAGTTACGCCGTTTATTATAGAAGACGACGGAGATTTCGTGGTTGAAGATGATAATGATTTTGTAACATTAGCGTCTCAAAAAACAACTTTAACTTCATCATATTTCGTCAATTCAACAAAAGAATATATTCCATACGTTTATAGTCTATCTATTAATCAATACGATGGTAGTACTAAGAATTTTTCATCAACTAAACGTAAAATTATAAGCCATACCGCTAATAGAAACTTTTCATCAGGCAGTTATTATATAGGTAATTATTCATCTTCAGTTTCATTTATAGGAAATTTGGATAAAATCAAAGTTTTAAAAGACCCACTTGATAATCAATATTTTGATGAGCATTCCTATAATTTAGACTCAATATCAATACCAAATAAGGAAGATGTTTATTCCAATTTGTTTTATTTATGGAGTTTTGATACGCCTGTAGATTTGTATTCACCTTCATCTATCCGTACATCTGTAGATAATCAAAATATTTATTATCAGACACAATTCTTTGCTTATAATTTTGGTCAAAAAGAAAAATATTTTAGTTATCCAACTTGTTCCAATGTATTGATAAATCAATTTCCATATCAGTTTGATAAAATCAATGTTAAACAAACTATAAATACAAATAATTTTGGGCCAAATTATAAGATTAACAGTAAGATAAACAAAATAACAGAAACTGCGTTGTCTAATTTAACACCATACGATTATTCAACACGTATTCAGGACAGTTTGGGTGATGATTCCATCTTATCTGGATTTTTTATAAGTCCATATAACTATTTGAATCAAAAAATAGAGAATTTTATAGGTTTAGATGGTATAGCAGATATCATCGGTGAACCTGAAAATCTAACTAAACAAAATTATGTTGGTTTAACTACCTTACAACGTGAATTTGGAAAAATCAATGAAAAATATGTATATCCACAAGAATTTTACAGTACGTATAAATTCTATATTGATTTTTCTGTATTTGACGTTGTACAAAATTTAAAACCAGCTAGATCCAATTTATTAACAGGAGTTTTATTGGAGCCAAGCTTATTTGAACGTAAAAAGTTTAACTATAGAGATGTAGAGTTTGTAACAAATAATGAATTTAATTTATATTTTAATAATAAAGCTACATTTACATCTTCATTAATAAATACGAACAATACTTCAAGCTTTACTATAGTAACTAGTTCACGTGTTAATGACATTACATCTGATAAAAATACATACAACTATTCTCGTCTCGAAATTAAAGATGCAATAGATGATCGTGATTTTATTTATGCAAAATATGGGAAGTATGTATTTGTTGATCCAAATGGATACAATGTACGTGACACCGTTAATGTATCAAGAAATGATTATTATCAATGCGTTAATAATGATGGATTTGTAGTAACATTTACATCTTCGTTTGATGAAGTTCAAGTTATTGGGTCTGGGTCAGGATATTCAACAGGTACATCTGGCACAGCAGGTTCTTCTGGTACATCTGGTACATCCGGAACATCAGGCACTTCAGGCACATCTGGTACAAACTATATAGGATTTAATGTTCAAGTTACAGGAAGTAAGTACTTAAAAAACTACTATAAAGGTGTGTTTAATACAGGATATTCTAATAGACATTTAAGTAAGTTCTCATTTGTTGGAAGTAGAACTAAATATCAAGCAGTAAGTGGTTCTAAGACGCAACTTTTGAATGGACTAAAGTTGAATTCAAAAGGCGATATTACATATTATACTTATACCAAGGGTAAAAATGATCAAAATAGTACTGTAAATAGAGATGGCATTACAAATGGAAGTGCGCCTGTTATTACTATACCTGGATTTTTAAGTTTGAATATCGAAACTAATAATGCTCCTATATATGGCGACACAACTGGATCAATTGGTAGTCCAGACTCACTATTCACGCAATTACCACTAACCGCTTCTTTACTAACCAGTGCAAGTTTGGAAAGATACATAATGAATTTATAATTCATATTTTTGAGTAAAAATTAAAACTTATCAATAATTATTATATATGGCATATTTAAATAACAACATTCTTACAGTGAATGCTGTATTGACTAAAAAGGGAAGAGAAATCCTCGCAAAAACGGGTGGATTAAACATTACAGCCTTTGCTTTGGCTGACGATGAAATTGATTACACGCAGTTTAATCCAAATCATCCACTAGGTAGTGCATATTACGACATAGCTATTCGTAACACTCCTATTATGGAACCTATTACGGATGAGTCACAATCAATGAAGTATAAGTTAGTAACTTTAAATGACGGAGTAACGTCTGTGCCAACAATAAGTGTAGCACAAAGTGTAATTACTGTAGATAGAGATTATACAGGCGAACTCTTAATTAGTCCTAGTACAAACCCAACTTACAATGTTACCCTTGGGTATACCGCAATTTTGGCAAATAAAAACGTTGGCACATTGGTTGTGACCGAAACAAATAGTTTGAATTCAACCAGTGCTACAATTCCTACTTTCTCAGGAGATTTAACTTCACAAACTTCTCAAGTAGTAGTAGGTAACAAATTTAGATTTGTTCCAAATGCTGGTTTGTCTAAAACTACAACCACTAATATTACAATTATTGGCAATGAAAGTGGTGGTAATACATCCATTACAGTGACAGTTAAAGTTCCAACAACAACATAATTATGATATTTAGTAAATTTAATAATGACGACATCGTAGTGGGTAGAATAAATCAAGTATCTTCTGGTTTATTTGGAACTGGCAGTTTATTTGTTAGTCAATCTACGTTTGTAACACAATCAGGTGTTACTGGTCAAGCTAATCAACTTACTGGTTCCAGTCCATATGATGTGAGAAATGGTCAATATTATCTTGATATTTACTCAGGTGGCGACTTATATTTTGATGTAGCATATGGCGATTATGCAAATAGTGGTAGTTCACTTTTCGATGTCACTACTTATACAACTCCAGTATTGACAAATGAAACAAAAGTCATCTATTCTCAATACAAAAATACGCTCTTACAACCAGGTGATACTTTATTTAGTTTTGCATCTGGAAGCGTGGATAATATCGTGGATAGTGAAGCTATTTATGTAATTAGTTATGCCGCCGACAAATTTAAAGATCAAACAGACCCTGGGCAAATACAAATTTCTTTCAGTGGATCAGTTGGACCAAAGAAATTTACATTTATCGATGATTCACAAGTTGTAAATAAACAACAAAATTCATACAATTTAATTTCCGGATCAATTGTAAATGGAATCGCTACGCCTTATTTGAAAAATGGATCGCCTGTTTATGCAGGCATCGGTCTACTATATCCATCGAATGGCGTTATCGTATTTAATGCTATAAACCTAGATAGGTACGTTGGAATTACAGCTGGTCAACAAATTTTAAATAGAAAAAACTATTCCAATAGTGTAACTACCACAAATCGAAGTGGATACTGGAAAGTTTGGACAAGAGATTTTTATAATTCTTTAAGAAGATCCAAATCAACTATGGGTGTTAGAAAGTCTGAATTTGTACCTTCTACAAATTACTTCGTTCGTGTTAAAAATAAAGAATTTAATTATAGCAACAATCCAACTTTTGTTTCTGATGGAACTGATGGTTTGACTAAAGGAACTATTATTTATCAAGATTTGATTAATAATCCAAGAACCTATATTACCTCGGTTGGTTTATATAATGATAATAACGAACTATTGGCAATTGGTAAAATTAGTCAGCCTACAATGAAATCCTTTGATAACGAATTATTGATTAAGGTGCGGATTGATTTCTAATATATAATAGTTTGTTTTTATTCTATTTATAATAGAATGATCAAATTTTTTAAAACACAAGACGTACTGGTTACCAGATTTACTGTTTCCAAAGAAAAGACGTTTAATAACGTTTTAAATAATCTTCTTTTTGGCACAGACGGTACTGATGACAGTGCATTTCCGATACAATTGTCTTACGTTTCGTGCGATAATAATAAGTCTGGAAGTTGTGAGGGAGTTACTTTTGACGATGTATATTTAGCAATTACACAATTTGAAGAATCGTCTCAAATTGATTTTTCAGTGGGTAAATATGTAAATTCTAGCTCTGTTTTTTATCCGTCGTCAAGTGCTAAATGGAATCCGGTGGTTAATCCTGTAAATGTTAACGGTACATACAAAGGACAGGTTTATAACACTGTAAATAAAATGTATTATAATAACTACAATAATAGTTATAACATATTTGGCTTTGACGATTACGATAACCAACGTACAAAATTAGATTTGACTAATGATTTTTCTTTATATAGATTAGCCGTTGATCAAACCGGTGATGGAATTAAAAGAAATTCAGTTGTGATATATAATCAATCAGGAGATATAGTTTCCAACATACTCGACGATGGAAATCATAATTTGATATTGGGTGGTACTTATTTCATTAATAGTTACGAATTTACTACTGGAAGCAAAGATACTGTAGAAAACCGTGGTACTTATGGTTTGGGTTATTATTTATTGAATACATAGTATGAGTTTAATTAACATATATAACGAACGATATGGTACCTCTGTTGCTACTAACGGTAATATAATAGCAATAGGAAATCCCCCAACTAAAAACTGGAGTTATTCAGAGGGATTTTCCCGCAGAGGACAAATATTGTTGGTTCGTAAAAATCAATTTGAATCAAACTATGAAGTGATTAAAACTTTATTCAATGAAAACGATAATTTGTTAACTCCATATTACACAGAACAAAGTAGTAGTATGGTAAACACAAGTTCTTTAATTGCTAATAGTGGCAGTTTACCAAATGTAAATGCATCGTGTAGTTATTTAACAGTTGAAAACGATACCAAATTTGTTTATCAGAGCAAGTACGGAGAATCTTTGGACGTTAGTGATTATTTTCTCGCAGCAAGCGACATTTCACTAACGCAAAGTGTCGATAATAGAAACCTCTTCACACAAAATCAAGTAAACATATATGAAATCGATCCAAATTACGTATATGAAAGCGGAAGTATAAGAGCCAAATCCACTGAGTTTACCAAGGAAACTATAAGTACCTATCAAATAAGTTCGACTCCGATTGCTTATTTAACATCATCGATAAATTCCCAATTTGGTAAAGCTGTTAGCATTTCAAACAATTATTTAGCGGTGGGTGCGCCGGGTTATAACAATGGCAGAGGATGTGTTTATGTTTTTAAGAATGTAAACAATAACTACAATTTTGTGCAAACATTAAGTAGTAGTGTTACTTTAGATCCATATCAATCCGCATTTGGATTCAGTGTTTGTATAGACAAATATTCTGAAAATAAGTTGGCGGTGGGATGTAACCAAGTGTCCGCTAGCAAAGTGTTTTTATTTACATCTGGTTCAGGTGGATGGAGACTGTCTCAGAGATTTCAAAATATAACTGGATCTGAATATTTGAAATTGGAAGGTTTTGAATTTGATTTGTATCCATCTGGAAGTTTATCAGCCGCTCAGAAAAACAATAGATTTGGTTATTCTGTGTCTTTACATAAAAACGTTCTAGCAATAGGTTCTCCCAATGATCTTTTGTATTATGAATATTCAGGATCAAATCTGTTAAGACAAAGAGGAGCAACTTATATTTATGAAAACGGATTGTGTCCAACCGGATCCAATCAATATTTGTTTATTGAAAAACTTTATGGCGATGAAATAACCTTTAAAGATAATATGATGGGTTATTCTGTATCAACATACAATAATAAAGTATTAATAGGATCCCCAAAGCCATATTTCCCATTTAGCTCACTTTACATTTCTAGTTCAGTTAGATACTATGATAAATTTTATGACGTAAATGATTACGGGGAATCAAGTTACTGTGGTCAATGTTTATATTATAACGTCAGTAATTCTATTGTAACGCAGATTACTACAGATCCTATTGCTAAACGAAAAGAGTATAATAAACCATTTAGTGCATTTGGATATTCAGTAGCTTTATCAGAACCAAATTTAATTGTTGGATCTCCTATTCCATTAAATGACGATTTATACTTAAGTATACCATTGATAACAGAATCAGGCAGTTACAGTGATCCTAATTATGCAAAAACATCATCGTTTAATCCTGAAAACTGTACTGAGTCCGCTGATGTGGTATATTTTCAAATAGAAGACACAGTTTATGGAAGTGGTAGCGTTGAAGCAAAAATTGCTTTACAAATGGAGGCAGAAACATATACCGATATAGTTGGTAAAGCTTATATTTATGACAATTTAGATTTAAAAACAAATTATCCCGTTGGTAATATTTTTTATAACAACAATAGTTTGGTTTTGAATAACACAGGCAGTGTACTGAATTTGTTGACAAGAGATCCTGTTAACCCCGACCAACCATCTTTGTATATGGATTATAGGACTCTCATAACAACTTATGAAAAGCAGTATATTTGCACAATAATGCCTGGGGAATTTAATATATCAACGAATCCTACAGCTACAACTTCATCACTGATAAATTATTGTGTATTTAACAAGAGCACATTTAATTTCGAAAATTTGGATATCATTTTAAGATATATAAACTATAAGAACGTTGTACCTGGTTCTGAAAAATGGTATTTAAATATGATATCAAATGATGTAGAACAAAACATTTTTGGGTTCTACACTTCGTCTTATTTAAATTATAACACCAATTTACTAACATCTGATTTGAAAAATATATTGGCAGAAAAGAATTTGGATGTGGATAATGATGGTAAAGTAGATGTTTACGACGGTAAAATGATGTGGAAGTATTTCATTGAAAAATTAAACTTCACCAATTATAAATCTTATTTGAACACCTTAAGCAATCGAAATAACTACGATGACATTATTAGATTCTTGGATAACCAAACAGGTAAATCAATCAAGAATTATGTCAAACAACCATTTTTCAATTATCAATATAGTTCATCAATTGATCCAACGGGATCTTACTTAGCACCATATATAACTACAGTTGGATTATACAGTGGATGTGACTTGGTTGCAGTGGCTAAATTAGCACAACCAATTAAAAATACGGGAGAAATTCCAATAAATATTTCTGTTAAATGGGACACTTAATTATATTTATTATATAATAGAACAAATATATGGCAACATCACCAGACGCAAAAGTAATTGACCGTGAATCATTGAAGACCAATTTGGAAGCTAGATATTTAGCTAAACAAAAAGCTGGTGGCACATTCAATGCGTATAAATCTGATGCAGCTACGCCTGGTAATATGTTGGAAGGCTTGCAAGGTGGACTCGGATATACACAAAAATCACGTGCTTGGACCACTGAACCAGGGTTTAAGACAAAATCTCAGACTATGCAAGAAAATTTCAACGAGAAAGCTTTGAATTACTCTGACACTTTGCCAGGATTTAATACGAAACGATATTATCGTTGATATGTATTTTAAATGGTTATATTAGGTTTAGATTCATCTACATCAGTTACAGGTTGGGCATTTAGTAAAGACGGAAAAGTCTTGGATGCTGGTTATATTGATACCAAAAAGTTTGAAACAACAAAAGAAAAAACTTATTTTGTTATATCTGAACTGGAAAAGAATTCGTTAATTAAAGATGTCACTGATATTAATTTGGAAGCAGCTCTTAGTGGTTTCGCCGGCGGATTCACATCCCAACAAGTTATAATCACATTAGCCCGTCACAATGCAGTGTTTGCTTACATTATAGAAGAACACTTCAAAGTCAAGGTAAATCTGTTATCGGTTAACACTATGCGCAAACAGTTGTTTGGTAAGTGTAGAATCAAGGGAATTAAATCAAAAGACTTTGTGAGAATTGAGCTTGAAAAGATGTTGCCCGAAGTCACCAAGTTCACAGTACTAAATAAAAAAGGCAATTGGGATGAACGAAACGGCGATATGTACGATGGAATAGTCTGCTCTCTATATAAAAAGTTGTAAACTACAAAATCTGTGTTATACTGTTTAAAATGACTGTAGTTGACACTCTATCAAGATTATTTAAACAAAAGGTTCACATCCAAAAAGGCGGTGAAGAAATTCTTGTTTTTTGTCCCAATTGCAAACATCATAAACGAAAGTTAAACATAAATACCAAAACTGGTTTTTACCAATGTTGGGTATGTAACTTTAGCGGAAAAAGTTTTCATAGTCTTCTTAAAAAAGTAAAAGCGCCCAAAGAATATTATGACGTTTTATGTAAAGATGTACCAAAACGAAATAACGTCGAAGTAAAAGAAGAAAAAAAGATATTAAGTTTGCCTGAGGAGTTTAAACCGTTGTGTAAACCAAATAGTGATATTGAATATAAACGTGCTTTGAGTTATTGTTTAAATAGAAATATAACTACACTTGATATAGTTAGATACAATATTGGTTATTGCAATAGTGGTGCATTTATAAATAGAGTAATTGTGCCATCATATGACTCCACAGGAAAACTTAACTTTTATTGTGGTAGATCATTTTATGATGGATATCTCAAATATAGATTGTGTGATGGTAGCAAGGACATCGTAGGGTTTGAGTTGTTTACAGATTTTAATAAACCGATTACTTTGGTTGAAGGTGTATTTGATGCTATGTCTGTGAAATATAACGCAATACCTCTTTTTGGGAAAACCTTATCCAAAACACTCAGAATGAAGTTGATGGATAATAAACCACCTAGAGTAAATGTGCTTTTGGATAACGATGCATTATCATCAAGTCTGAAAATTTGTGATTTTTTACTTGCCAACAATATAGAAACTTATTTGGTACGACTTGATGGTAAAGATCCAAATGAATTGGGTCACGAAAAGACTTGGCAAACCATACACAACAGTGTTAGAATGAATGAGAGTCTACTGTACAAGTTTAAATTAACGGTTAAATTATGATTATACTAAAAAATACCGACGATAAAATCAACTGCGTGATGCATGTTGCAGATATTCACATTCGTCTAACAAAACGACACGACGAATATACATCTGTATTTGATCGGTTTTATAATGCTTTAGATAAAGCTAAATCATTAAATGCAATCTTAGTTATTGCTGGCGATGTTTTTCACAATAAATCAGATTTAAGTCCCGAGTGTGTTAAAATTGGAAGCGACTTTCTAAAAAGTTGTGCTGATCGTGTACCCGTAATTTTAACAGCTGGTAACCACGATGCTACGTTAGCAAACAAGTCAAGATTGGATTGTTTAACTCCAATTGTACAGGCATTAAATCACCCAAACCTTTACTATCTAAAAGATACCGAAGTATATCGTTATCAAAACATCTTATTTAATAATTTCAGTGTATTTGATGATCCTGATAAGTATATTCGATATAAGGATATTCCATCTAAACATCGTGTGGAAACCGATCATCACATTGCATTATTCCACGGTCCAGTAAACCACGCTGTTACTGATGTTGGATATACTGTAAGTAATCGTGCTATTACAAATCAACTATTTGATGGACATCACATTGCAATGTTGGGTGACATTCATAAACATCAAATTCTACAAGAATATGATGAAACTGAAGGTAAGCCTGTAATTGTATACGCCGGATCTATGATTCAACAGAATCACGGCGAAGATCTTAAAGGACACGGATTTTTGATGTGGGATCTAAAGAGAAAAGTTTATAAACACTATGAACTAAAGAATGATTATGGCTTTTATACAATTGAAATCAATAAAGGTAAGTTGATAACTGATATCAGTGACATCCCAAAAAAAGTTCGTATTCGTACACTTTGTTGTGAATCTATTCCATCTCAGGTAAAAGAAATTATCAATGAAGTTAAGAATAAGTGCGATATTATCGAGACCACATTTAATCGAATTGATGAACCCACAACAGATTTGACTTTAAAATCCGGTCAAATATTTGATATCCATAACATCTTTGATGTAGACTATCAAAATAAACTGATTGAAGAAAATCTTCTATCAAAGAACGTTTCAACTGATTTGATTTATAAAGTCAAAGAGTTGAATAAAACTATTAATTTAGAAATACCAAAAGATAAAGCTCCAAAGAATATTCGTTGGAAGCCAAAGATTTTTGAATTTGATAATATGTTTAGTTATGGTGAAGGAAACTTAATTGACTTTACCAAATTGAAAGGTACAATTGGACTATTTGCACCTAATGCTAGTGGTAAGTCTAGTATTATGGACGCATTGGCATTTTGTGTATTCGATAAGTTTAGCAAAGGATACAAAGCTGTACATGTATTGAATACTCAGAAAATGAGTTTTCGTTGTAAGTTCAACTTTGAAGTAAATGGAGTCGATTATTTCATTGAACGAGACGGCAAGGCTGATAAAAAAGGAAATGTCAAAGTAGATGTCAAGTTTTATAAAATTGAAAATGGCAATGAAGTACCATTGAATGGTGAAGCTCGTCGTAGTACCAACGATATTATCAGAGATTATGTTGGTACATATGAAGACTTTATTCTTACAGTATTAAGTATTCAAAATAGTAAAACTGGATCATTTATTGATTTGGGTCAGACTGAACGTAAAGACTTATTGTGTCAATTTATGGGTCTAACTGTATTTGATCAATTATACACTATTGCAAATGATAAGTTTAAGGAAACAAATACACTACTTAAGAATATAAGCAAAGATAGTTTAATTGAAGATTTACAAAATGTTTCTGGTAGCATTGATCTAAATAATAAAAATATATCACAGTATAATTGTGATATTAAAGATTTAGAGGTCAAGAAAGAAGATCAGAATAATAAGCTTCTAGAGTTGTCTAATAATATCATTAAAACAGCTAATTTTGATTTTGATATCACCAAATTAGAATCTGAAAAGACACAGTTGGAATCTAAGATCAATGCATTTGAAACTGATATAAACCAGAAAAAAACTAAGTTTTCATCAATTGAAACTCAACTTTCAGATTTATCTTCTTCTTTGAAGAGTTGTGAAAATATAGAAAGTGATTATGATCAATATAAAATCTGTAAAGATAACGAGTCTAAAAAGTCTTCTGAAATAGAAAAACTTAAGGTAGTAGTTAAGAATAAAATTGATAAGTTGAAAAAGTTAGAGGAACACAAGTATGATCCTAATTGCACGTACTGCGTAAATAACGTATTCGTAAAAGATGCTATTAAAACTAAGGAAGAACTTGAACTTGATAAAAACAAGGGCAAAATCTTAGTAGAAGAATTTAATGTCATCAAATCTAAGTTGGATTCATTTGGAGATATTGAATCTCGTTATAAGGAATGTCAACGTGTAGATGCCGAAAAAGTTAAATTAGAAAAGACCAAAGAAGTTTTATCTACGGCAATATTACGTGATGAAAATTTCAAGATCCGATTGCAAAATGATTTGAATGGGGTAATTCAAAACATTGAAACTTTTTATAAGAACAAGGATATTATTGAAAACAATTCCAAACTACTTGTTAGTGTTAATGAAGTAAAAACTATTGTTAAGAATATTGAATCGGAGATTAAATCGGTCAATAATAAATTGTTTAACTCTTCCACTGAAAAGGGCAAGTTGGAATTGCAATATAAAAATACTACGGAACAACTAAATAAAGTTAAAGAACTTGAAGCTTCATACGAGGCTTATAAGTTGTATACTAATATTATTAGTCGAGACGGTATTCCATATGAAATCATCACCAAAACATTGCCTGAAATTGAAAAAGAGGTAAATAATATTCTACAACAACTTGTTGAATTTACCATCACTCTTCAGACAGACGGCAAGAACATTATGACTAACATTGTTTACGATGATAAGCGTTGGCCATTAGAAATGGCCAGTGGTATGGAGAAGTTCGTCAGTGGTTTGGCTATCAGAGTATCATTAATCAATATTAGCAATTTACCAAGACCAAATATCATTTGTATTGATGAAGGATTTGGCTGCGCTGATAGTGATCATTTGGGACAAATGGGTGCTTTATTTAGTTATTTGAAACATCAATTTGATTTTATTTGGGTGATTAGTCATTTGGATCAAATGCGAGATATGGTAGATGAACAAATCGAAATAAAAAAAGAAAATGGATTTAGTAAGGTAGTATATATTTAATATGTCCTTTACCGATACCATTTATTTAGAAAAATTTGGCAAATTAACTATCAATATTTCAGATGATGGAATATTTCAAACTATAAACGACGGCTCTATTAATTGTGAATTCTTAATAACACTAAGAAGTTTGGATTCTAATCTGATTTCAAACGTAATGTATCACCACTGCACAGTTGGATATGATCTATGGACATATAATAACCCTATATATTACATTCAAAATATTGTAAAAAAAATTCATCCTGGTTTTTCTATAGAAATACACGATGTAATTACAAATGATCTTTTGTTTAGTAAAAATTATCACAGTGCCAAAAAGTTTAGATGTTTAGATTTGAAATCTAAAGATGGAGATGTTACATATCCATCGTATCATACGTTTTTTTATGATGATCATTTTCTAGATAATTTTAACATAAAAGACGGAGATGTTGTTTATGATATGGGAGCTAATATAGGAGCATTCTCAATTGCATGTTCAAACTATAATGTTAAAAAAATATATGCATTTGAGCCACATCCAGAAATATTTGACCACTTAAGCTATAACTTGGACAGATATGGAAAAAATGCAACATCATTTAATAATGCAATTGCAGGAACGTTTTCAAAAGTAAAATTTGGTACCAAAGAAACTACCGTTGGATCTAGCATCAGTGACAATGGAACGTTCGAAGTTGATACTATTAATTTAGAAAAGTTTGTATCTTCTAATAATTTGGAATTGCCAACCTATCTTAAAATCGACATTGAGGGTGCCGAATATGATTTTTTTGAAAATACCAGTGATGATTTCTTTAAAAACGTTCGTAGTATATTTTTTGAATTTCACCATAATAACGGCTCAAATGTTTCGAAAATAATTGATAGATTTAAAAATTTAGGATACACGTTGAGTCACAAAGAAAATGCTTTAGATCATAATCTATCCCATATGAATACCATCTATCTCAATAAGTAAATTATGAAAAAAATATTGTTTATAGCTCCCCATCTTTCCACAGGCGGATTACCTCAGTTTTTATTAAAGAAGATACAATCACTAATAAATGATTATGAAGTATATTGTGTAGAGTATGATGATATCACAGGAGGAGTTTTAGTTGTACAAAGAAAACAACTTCAAAAAATCTGTGGTAAAAGATTTTATACATTATCATCAAATAAGTTTGAGTTATTCAAACTAATCGATGACATAAAGCCTGACATTATTCATCTTGAAGAAATGCCTGAGTATTTTATGGATGTTAATTTAGCAACCAAACTCTATAATAAAGACAGAGAATATCTAATTGTAGAGACATCCCACGATAGTAGTTTTGATCCTAAAAGAAAAAGAGTTTTTCCAGACCAATTTACCTTTGTCAGTAATTATCAAAAACAAAATCTGGAATCTCTTAATGTAAGTACGGATGTTATTGAGTATCCAATTGCGGTTAAATGTAGAAAAAATAGAACTGAAGGTCTGAAGTTTTTGGGATTGGATGAAAACAAAAAACACGTATTGCATGTTGGATTATTTACTCCACGTAAAAATCAAAAAGAATTTATAGAATATGCTCGAGCAATGGAAAAAGAAAATGTTCAATTTCATTGTTTGGGTAATATGGCTGATAACTTTAAAACCTATTGGCAACCATTATTAGAAAATTTGCCAAAGAATGTAAAAGTTTGGGGTGAAAGAAAAGATGTAGAAAACTTCTATAGTTGTATGGATCTGTTTCTGTTCACCAGTAGAGGACACGCTACCGATAAAGAAACAGCTCCAATCGTAATTAAAGAAGCTATATCTTATAATATACCATCTTTATTATATAACTTGCCTGTTTATCTTAATCGATATAAGGTATTTGAGACTATCAAGTATTTGGACGAAACCAATTTTAATCGTAATGTAAAACTTATAAAAAATCAATTAGGAATGATCTCTGATTTGGAGGTTGTCAATTTGGTTTCAAATAAAACCGCAAGTAAAGATACAGTGGTTGTTATATCAACACATCCAAATTTTAAAGCTATAGAAGATACAACATTAGAATCAATTAACCAAGCTAAAAAAGCTGGTTATAAAGTTTTATTGACATCACACTATCCAGCTAGTGTAATCTTACAACAAGCAGCTGACCACTATGTTTATGACTCAAATAATCCTATTTTAAAACACAACTTTTATAATAGATGGACGTATGATTCAAATAATACCAAGATTAATTTGTATTTCCCACCATCTGATTGTGACAATTATCACGGACTCGCTGTATTAATAAATTATTATAATGGTATATCTTTAGCAAACAAAATTGGATATAAAAATGCAATTTGTTTCAATTATGATATGATTATTTCAGATTCGGATTTTTCAAAGTTATATGACGTTGATGAAATACTCTCAAATAAGAAAGCATTTTTCTTTTATGATAAGGCGCTTGAGGGAGATACATTTAAAACAGTATTTCACGGAATTAATACTCAATTCTTTTTGGAAAATTTTGAATATTATACACCTGAAACGTATATGAATTTTGTTACCACAAAGAATATTTCAAACGGGTTAGAACAATTTTATTATAATAGACTAATTTCTCATAAAAATATTTTACATATAGATTATGCAAATAATGAAGAAACATATTTGAGTAATAGTAAGAATAATTTATTTTCAATGGTGGAATATCTATCTGTATTGAGAATGAAAAATGTAAATAAGTTTGGTGTTTTAACTTATATCAATAATAAGATAGATGGTAGAATAAATGAAATCATAATTAAAAAGAACGGAGAGATTATTAACAAATACTCTTACGACGTAGTGGACAAAGTTTGCTTTTATTTGGCAAATGATTTTGAAAATGATAACTTTTATGAAATTGAAAACAGTTTGTACGATCAAAATAAAATTTTATTGAAGAGTTATAAAAAGTCGTTTAGACGGTTAGAAGACATAGATATTAACGGTTCTATTGAAGTTACACAATGAAAATTATACAAGTTAATCTGGGGTTATTGCCTATTCCACCTAATGGATGGGGAGCAATTGAAAAAATTATTTGGGATTATTATCAATTATTAAATAATAAGGGATTGGAATGTCAGATAAAATATCTCAATGAAATTCAATATGCAGATGACGTAATTGTACACGTTCACGTAGCAAATCTTGCCAACGAGTGTCATAAACGTGGCATACCATATATATTCAGTTTACACGATCATCACGCTTACTTGTATGGTAAAAACTCCGTTGTTTATAAAGAGAATCTAGAAGCAATTGAGAACAGTGTAATATCAACTTGTCCGGCCAAATATTTAGTTGATTATTTTGGTAGTAAGAAACTGCGTTACTTTTCGCATGCGGTTAATACAACTGTATTCAAATGTAGAAATAATAAAAATCCAGTAAATAAATTGTTATGTGTTGCAAATAATGGATATGCCAATGACAAGTCCTATGATAGAAAAGGATTTACATATGCAATCAAAGCTGCTAAAGAATTAGGATATCCAATCACAATCGCTGGTCCGTCGAATAATAAAAAATTCTTTGATACGTTGGATGCTGAATTAAATCAGTATGATAAACTTACTAAATTATTTGATTTAAATGAAGAACAATTAATCGATTTATACAATGACCACTCTATATTTTTACATCCATCTGAATTGGAAGCTGGACATCCAAATTTAACTTTGTTAGAAGCAATGAGTTGTGGTTTACCTATAGTAGGCACATTTGAAGAAAAATCATATGATGGTATGATTGTTGTCGAACGTAATGTAGAACAAATAAAATCCGCTATACAAAATATAGTCAGTGACTACGACACATATAAAAATAAAGCACTTCAAACTGCTAATGTAAATTCTTATTTTAATCGTGTAGATCAACTAATCGATTTATACGATCAGTATACTGAAAGATTATTTGCTATCCGACATATTAATGTTTATGAAAATATAAAAAAGAATAACAAGAGTATTAAAACAAATGCTGTATTTAAGTATTCTTTTAACGATAATGCAAAAATAGAAGTTGATAATCCAATTGATACAGAACAAAGTTTTCACGTTACATTCTATAATAGTGACGATAATACTATTAAATACGAAACAGATTTAAAACACAATTGGTGGGGAAGTTGTAATTTTACATATTACATTCCTTACGAAGTTCATATCAAGGATAATAAGACAAATGAATTGGTAGAAACTTATAAATTCAATTTGAAAAATAAGAAGGTATTAGTTGAATATGAAAGTTTTTCTTTGGGAGATCAATTGGCTTGGATGCCTATCATTGAACAATTCAGAAAGAAACACGAATGCGATCTTTATGTAAAGTTGCCTTTAAAAAACATTTTTGAAAGCAAATATCCTGAAATTAAGTTTGTTAACCATAACAAATATGTATCAGATGCTTTTGCTACTTACAAGTTGGGATTTTATGTTGATGAAAATGGGACAAATAATGATAGATGTAAATCTGATCCTAGAAAACAACCATTGCAAAAAATAGCAAGCGATTATTTGGGGTTGCCATACGAACCAGAGTTACCTCTAATTGACTTTAAAGTAAAAGAACGTCCACTAAAGAAACGATATGTTACTATTGCAACGCAAAGTACGTGTCAAGCAAAGTATTGGAATAATAAAGGTGGGTGGGAAAAAGTAGTGGAATATCTAAAGTCAAAAGACTTTGAAGTAATTTGTATCGATAAACATAAAGTATTTGGTAATGGAAAAGATTGTGTCAACAATATGCCATCAAATGCTTTGGATTATACAGGAGATAAACCTCTTGAAGATCGTATGAATCAAATATACCACAGTGAATTTTTTATTGGACTGCCATCTGGTTTATCTTGGTTAGCTTGGGCAGTTAAAAAGCCAGTGGTATTAATCAGTGGGTTTTCTTATCCATACACCGAATTTGAGACCCCATATAGAGTACAAAATCATTCAGTATGTACAGGATGTTGGAATGATTCGTTATTTGACAAGGGAGATTGGAAGTGGTGTCCAAAATCAGATAAAAGAGAAGAATTTGAATGTACCAAACAAATAACTCCAAAAATGGTTATTGATGTTATTGATCAATTATTAATAGAACAAAATATTTAAAGATATAATAAATAGTTGGTTCTTGGATTTTTTCAGTTATATTTATAATTTAAATATAACTTTGAAAGGATATTAATATTATGGCAATACAAGAAGGCGGTAGATTCGCCCCAACACAAAATATAGTAAGCCCAGGTGTATTCACACGTGAAAATGACCTCTCCGGTCTGGCTCAAGGAGTAGCAAACATTGGAGGAGCAATTATAGCTCCATTCGCTGATGGACCAGCGTTTTTTCCAAATACAATAACCGACGTAGCTGACTTGGAAACAAGATTCGGTGTCGCTGATGGTGTGTATTATGGACCATACACAGCCAAAGAATATCTACTACAACAAGGCATCGTTACTGTTGTTCGTGTAGGTGGTCTAACTGGTTACTGGCAAAAGAATCCATTGATTGTATATGCTCAACCAGGTATCTGGGACAGAGACGCTGATAAAGGTGCTATCACCACAGCTTCATTTATGTATATTGACACTGCAGATTATACATCAAATGTAATATATCAACAAACTAGTACTCCTATTAGTATTACCGGTTCAGCTGCAATTAAAGGTTCAGTTGGTAGTGGTATAACAGGATCTGCTACATTTACAAGAGCAACAACCGCTGAAATTGCTTCTTTCTTAGCTACAGTTGGAAGTGTTGTTGGAATTAATTCACTTTCAGCTTCTTTGTCAATTTCATCCAGCTTTGGCAAAGTATTTAAAGTGGTTTCTACAAGACATTATGAATTGTTTAGCAGTTCAGTAGTAGCTAGAGGTGGTAAAGTAGCAAAACTAGGTAGTTCCACCGACCACTCATTGGCCGCATTTGATTTTGAAAAATCAAATATAAATGGTAGTGTTACAGTTGGCGGCGCATCATCAGCTAAGCTAAAATTAACATTTGATACCAGCACCTCCAATAGTTATTTGACATCTTCTTTTAATGCTCCAAATACATTCGGACTAGTGTTTGCTAAAGCCGCAAATCAAAATACATCCTTTGCAACCGCAAGTTTAAGTGGAGCAGGATTAAGTTCTTCTATTCAGTTGACACAACGTATTGATATTTCAACAATGACAATCAGTGGGTCATTGAATGTTAAATTTGGATCCGCAACTCTAACAAGTGGCGTAACCGCAGATGACGTTGATGGTGTAGGTAAGTTGAGTGGTAGTATCTTGTACGCCAATAAAACAGTTGATATCGGTTCAGTTTCTTCTGGATTATTGGTACGTAAATTCAGTACTGCAACTCTTGCCAATGGCAATGCAAAACCAGTCGGTACTAAATTCTTCTTGTTAACTTCAAGTCTACAAGGTTCAAATATTGATGCCGAAACAGCAATTGCTACCGCTTTTGATGAAAGCACAACAACTGTTGATCTAGTAAGTTCATCTTACTTCAATGGTAATATCGCTTACAATCTAACAAACTTCAATGTGGAAGCAGCTACAACACTAACACTTCAAAGTGGTAGTTTCCATTCACTACGTGGTGTTGGAACTTGTGTAGCTGGTCTACAAGTAAGAGGTGTAGTAAGTGGTGATTTCGGTAAATATACCGGTGGATTTACAAGTCAAGATAATGCAAGTCCAGATCAATGTAATCCAGTACTAACAGGTCGCCAAAAGTTGATCTTGTCAGTATTAGCAAATACTCAAAATGCTTCATCACAATTCACCAGTGATTATCAAGTATTTGGTTTCAATACCTCAACATTAAGCCAACTAACAAGTAGCACATTCCCATATAAGGGTGTAATTAATCCTAATGAAAATGTTTACAACTTGGCATTGAAATATAGCTATACAAATCCAGCTGGTGGCACTAGTGCCGGTACATATGGTTACTACGACTTCAGTTTGAATGAAAATGATAATAACTATATCAAAGAAGTATTCGGTGTAGATCCAACCGTTGGTAATCCTAACAAACAAGTTGCTGGTCAAAAAGTTGAAGCTGCTTATAACTACGTTCTATTCGAAGATAGCATCAAGAAGTTCGTAGCTGAAAAGACAAGTGCTTATGGATGGAGACTACAAGTAGGTACAAGTAATCTATCAGGAAGTTCTATTGTCGGTGAACCTCTAAAGTTCGTTGATCAATATAGTACTGATTTGAATAACGGCGATAGTCAATTCAGCATCACAAATGCTTCTACCCCTTGGATCTACAGTCAAAAGATTGCTCCATTCAAAGGTAGTGCTGATGTAGCCGCTCAACCAACTAAGTTCAAGTTGTTCAAAGTTCACACCTTGAGCGATGGTACACTAAGTAACACTAAGTTTAAGATTGAAATTAGCAACGTTAAGTTGGCTGGTACTGTTCCAGGCAGCGACTGGGGTAGTTTCACACTAGCAGTACGTGCTTATAGTGATACTGATAAGAAGCCAAAGTATTTGGAAATCTACCAAAACTTGAATTTGGATCCAGAGTCTGCAAATTATGTTGCTCGTAGAATTGGTAACAGATATGCATATATCACTTACGCTGGTAAATTGATTCAATTTGGTGATTTCACCACATTGAGCAAATATATCAGAATTGAAGCCAGTGACGTTTCTTACCCAGTAAGTTGCGTACCATACGGATTCGAATCATATAGTACACCAATTGATAGTACCGCAAGTAACTATGTACCTGCTATACAATACAGTAAAGCAAGTATCTATGGTCTAGGTCCTGGTAAGTATCCATCTGGTACAGTATTTGGAAGTGTTCCAGGCACCGACAGTGAAATTCAAGCTCTATACCCAACATCTTCATTTGGTGTAGGTGTAGACAATAACACCAAACAATACTTCAAACCACTACCATACTATGGTACATCTGATAGCAATGGTACTAATATCGACTTCGATTTAGAAGATAAGGTATGGGGTACAACAAATAGTAAATTCTATGCTCAAGGCACATACGTGAGTACTGGATCACTACTATCTCCAACATTGAGTGGTAGTATTCCAAGTGTTTACGATGCTGTAAATGAATCTACATATGTCAAACTACGTAAGTTTGTACTTGGATTCCAAGGTGGATTTGAAGGTCAATGGCCAGCAATTCCAATCAATGTAGGTGGTAATATTACAGCTGGTAATACACAAGGTCTAGATTGTACAAATATCAATAGCCCAGGTAGTATCGCTTATAAGCAAGCAATTGCTGCAATCGGTAATCCTGATGAATTTGATATCAACTTGATCGTAACTCCAGGTATCTTCCGTGAACAACACAGTTATGTTACCGAATTGGTAATTGATATGTGTGAAACTCGTCAAGATTGTTTCTACATTATGGATAACGTAGTGTTCCCAGCAAGCAATCAAACTGTAGGATTGATTGATGCAGCAATTAATACTGTTGCTACAATTGACAGTAACTATGTAGGTACTTATTATCCTTGGGTTAAGATCCTAGATACTAATACCAACAAGATTATTAGTGTTCCTCCTTCAGTAGTATTGCCAGCAGTTTATGCTGCTAACGATAACTCCGCTGCTGAATGGTACGCTCCAGCCGGTCTAAACCGTGGTGGTATTCCAACCGCTGTACAAGTACTTGATCGTGTAACTCACAGTGAACGTGATACCTTGTATGAAGGTCGTGTAAATCCAATCGCAGCATTCCCTGGTCAAGGTATTTGTGTATGGGGTCAAAAGACTCTACAAATCGCTCCAAGCGCTTTGGATCGTATCAATGTACGTCGTTTGTTGATCAACTTGAAGAAGTTTATCGCAAGTTCAAGCAACTACTTGGTATTCGAACAAAACGTTGCTTCTACAAGAAATCGTTTCTTGAGTATTGTAACTCCATATTTGGAATCAGTACAACAACGTAACGGTATCTACGCATTCCAAGTCAAGATGGATGCTGAAAACAATACTCCTGACTTGATTGATAGAAATATTCTATATGGTCAAATCTTTATCCAACCAACCCGTACTGCTGAATTCATTATCCTCGATTTCAGCATACTCCCAACGGGAGGGGCTAGTTTTAATGCTTAATAATTAATAAATCACAAAACCCCGCTTATTTCTAAGCGGGGTTTTATTTTTTTTGATTTTTGACACTATAGTGTAATATTTATCTATTAGATAAGGAGTATTGTTTATGACTGAACGAGGTAAAAAAATTAGAGAAGCATTTTTTAAAAAATACGGAGTATATCATCCATCACAGCTGCCTGGCGTTAAAGAAAAAATAAAACAAAAACGAGAGAGTGGTGCATATGATAATATGATTACGAAGATGAAAAAAACAAAATTGGAAAAATATGGCGATGAAAATTATTCAAACTTAGAAAAAGGAAAAAAAACAAAATTAGAAAAATACGGGGATGAAAATTTCAATAACAGAGAAAAAATGTTAAAAACCAATGTTGAAAAATATGGTATGAATGTATCTCCAAATACTCTTGAAAAAACAAAACAAAGAGCTAATAATGGAGAACTCGGTTTTAAGTCCGAGAAATACAAACAATATTTGGAGAATAATAATATTGACAATGTATCTCAATTATCCAGTGTAAGAGAAAAAAGAAAACTTCATAAAATTCAAGAATCTTTACATAATATTTTTGAAGGAAATCGATTGAAAGGTATAGTTGTCCCATTATTTAATAAAGATGAATATGTAGGTACGGAATATAATAATTTATATAAATTTAAATGTAGTGTATGTCATAACGAATTTGAAGATAATTTGTATTCTGGTAATATACCTAGATGTTTAATCTGCAATCCACACAATAGATTTAAATCTACAATTGAAACTGAAATATTGAGTTTTTTACATTTACACGACGTTGTGACTAAACATCACGATAGAAATATATTAGACGGAGAAGAAATTGATATTTTAGTACCTCATTTGAATTTAGGCATAGAATGTGATGGAATATATTGGCACAGTGAACTTGCTGGTGGTAAAGATAAACATTATCATTTACATAAAACTAAGTTGTCACTTGATAAAAATATTCAATTGATGCATATATGGGATTGGGAATGGCGATGCAAACAAGATATAATAAAAAGCATTTTATTAAGTAAGATTGGTAAGTCCAAAAGAATATTTGCACGTAAATGTGAAATAAAGCAAGTGATCAATGATGAAAAATCTGCATTTTTGATTGATAACCATATACAAGGAAATGACACATCATCTATTAGATTGGGATTATACCACAATGATGTTTTGGTATCACTAATGACATTTGTTAAATCTAGATATGACAAAAAATATCAATATGAGTTATCTAGATATTGTAATATATTAAATACAAATGTAATAGGAGGCGCTTCTAAATTGTTCAATTATTTTATAAAAAATTACGATGTAAATTCGATTGTAACATATAGCGACCGAAGATTGTTTACTGGTAATTTATATAAACAAATTGGTATGTCGTTTGTAGATAACACTCCTTCTGGATATCACTATTTTCATAAAAATAAAGGAGTACCAATTGAAAGAAGCCATTTTCAAAAACATAAATTAAAAGAAAAGCTTGAAAAATTTGATATTAATTTAAGTGAATGGCAAAATATGCAAATTAATGGCTATGATAGAATTTGGGATTGTGGACATATGAAATTTAACTGGAATCGTAAATGATTACTATTTATATATTATGATACTATTAACAAGAATTATTGAAGATTTAACTAAACCACAGGTTAAAGAAGCAGTTGACCCATCTCTATTAAAATTAATAGATGAAGTTATTAATGATACAAACGTTTTAGTTGTTAATAATTTGAAAATGGTAAAGGATATTTTGTCAAAAGAACCAATTGACAAAGCTAAATTAGATGTGGCTCTAAGCAACTATAAACGTTATTTTAATAGAGACAATGGTGGTACACCCGAAGTAATTCGTGGTATGACTATGCAAAATAAACTAGACGAGTTATCAAAATGATTAGTTTAACCGATCTATTGTTAGAAGCCAAACTTCCTCAAAGCGAGCAAGATATGGATCTTTATGCCCGCAAATACAAAAAGACTATAGATTATTTACGTACTAAAAACAAAGTACTATTACTAACTACTAGTAATAGATGGAGTCAACACAAAGACGATGTTCCAAAGAGTACTCAATTAGCAATTAAGATACAAGAACTATTGGGTAAAGAAAAAGTCACATTGATTGAAGTACCTAGTTTAAATATAGCTCCTTGCGAAGGTAATGTTAGTAGCAATTTGAAGTACGATGGAAATCATTGTGGTGTAAAAGGTGCGTTGCTTAAAGATAAAGATAAGAATCCAACCGGATATCATCGTTGTTGGGCAAGTTTAAATAATAAAAACGATGAACTTTGGAAGATTACCAAAGAACTATTTGAAAGTGATTGCGTTGTATTTTTTGCTAGTGTTAGATGGGGTCAAGCCAATGGTTACTATCAGAAATTAATTGAAAGATTAACTTGGATTGAAAATAGACATTCTACATTGGGCGAAAAGAATGTTGTACAAGATATTGAATCTGGATTCATTGCAGTTGGACAAAACTGGCACGGTAAACAAGTTGTAGAAACACAAAGAGCTGTGTTGGGAGATTATTATAAATTTAAAACCCCAGATCAATTATTTTGGAATTGGCAATTTACACAAGATGATACAGACGAAACCAAACGTTCGTATGATAAATCGATCAGAGTATTTGATAAAACATTTTTAAAACCATATGATAAGACTAAATAACATTTTAAGTGAAGTAATACAAGAAGGTGGTGCCGGAGGTCATAGGAATTTAGTTAATGAAAATAACGGCACTGTATGTTGTGTAATTTGTAATAAATGGTTTGGTCAAATAACTAAAAACCATTTAAAATTTAAACATAACATTTCATTAGAAGAATATGTTCAAAAATATAATGTTCCCACAATCGCGGAAAGTAAAAAAAATATCGGTGATAAAAACCCGATGAAAACTTATTTAAATAAAAATAAATGGGAAAAAATAATTAAATCTGAAGAACATAAGCAAAAACAACGAACGATATCTTTAAATCACATTTCTTCTTTATCGGAAGAAGAAAAGAAAAAATATAATGGTTGGAAAAATGATAATATAGACAAAGATAATTTCAGAAAAAAAGTATCCGTGGGTGTTAAAAAAAGCTATGAAAATACAGAACTCCGAGTTTTGAGAAGTAATACTATAGGTTTAATTGGAAAGAAAAATTTATTAGAAAGATATAATGAAAAAATAAAAATGGGTGAATGGATTTCCCCGGAAAATAAAACCGATTATATTGGTTACAGAGATAGAGTAAGAAAACTTACAGACGAAAATTTTCAAAAACAGTTTTTAAATATAAAAAATGCTAAACTTAGAGGCAATGGTTGGGATTTAGATCATAAAATCAGTATTCATTATGGTTTTAAAAATCATATACCTGAAGAGCATATATCACATATTAAAAATCTGGAAATGTTACCATCAAAAATAAATTATAAAAAAGGTAGTAATTGTTCTATGTCATACGAATCATTATTAGAATCAATAGAAAAGGAAAATTATGATAAAAATATCTAAACTTTTAGTTTCTTTATTTGAAAATAAAAAACTATTAACTTGTGGCGGGGCGGGAGGTCATATGGCACATCCATTTGATTTTGTTGATACTGGTGCTAAATTGGTAGATGTATTTGCGAAAGCAGTAAAGTCTTTGAAGCAAGGCGCCGGCAGTGTAAAGATTGACGGTGTTAATGCAAGTATCCGCATGGTAAACGGTCAATTTGTAATGGATCGTGGATCAGCAAAACCACTTGATATCAAAGGAATGAGACCTGAAGATTTGGAGACAAGATTTGGGGCTGGTCACGGATTTGTTAATATAGGTGCTAAAGTTATTAATATTTTTGACGCTGCAGTTCCGTCTACGCAATCTGAATTGAAAACGCTTGGGTTACTAGATAATCCTAATATACTATTCAACATTGAATATGTAGAGGGACAAACAAATGTATTGGGATATGGTGAAATTGGAAACTTTTTAGCTATCCACGGATTAAAAGAAATTAAACCAAAAACATTTGGTAAAGATGGAAGTGTTAAATCAAGAGAAGCCGTTGAAATACCATATGATAAAACAGCAATGCAGTCTTATATAAACAAATTAAATAAGGTTGCTATGAAGAGTGGTTTTAAGGTATTGGGTAGCATTGACACTACTTTCAAATCAGAACCAAAACTAGCAAGCGTTTTGACGCAGCCAGTTACATTGTATCCTACTGGCGAAGCTGTAACTAAGTCTTTGAAAGATTGGTTAAAAGGATTAAAGTTTAAAACTCCTCTTATTACACGTGAACAATTTTTGAAGGCGGTTGATAGTAAGAATATCAGTCAAGAGTTTCCAGGTCAAGATGTAAACAAAATAGTTAATGATACTATTGTTTATTTAACCACAATTAAATTGGGAGATGAAATATTAAAAAATGCTACCAGTGAAATTGGAGACTTGGAAAAACACGAAGGTATAGTTGTAAGAGACTCAAGTATTTATGGCAATCCATTTAAAATTACAGGAAGTTTTATTATAAAAGGTCTTGGAAGTAAGTTTAAGAAATAAATTAAATACATATTTGTTATGAAGAAAGCATCAGGTAAAAGTAATCTTTTATTTTTTTAATCATATTTATTCTATATGAATGAAAGGTCTATGTCTAATACCGGAATATATAAAATAAAAAATATCATCAACAACGATTGTTATATTGGAAGTGCATCATATACTTTTAATAAACGATGGAATACACATAAACACCAATTAAAAAATAATAAACATCATTCTATTATTCTTCAAAGAGCGTGGAATAAATACGGAGAAAACAATTTTAATTTTGAAATCATAGAATATTGTGAACCATCTGAATGTCTAATAAAAGAACAACATTATTTGGATAATTTAAAACCAAAATATAATATAAATCCTAATGCTGAAAGTCCACTTGGCAGAAAACTTAAACCAGAAGACTGTAAAAAAATATCAGATAGAACAAGTGGTATAAAAAATCCATTTTTTGGAAAACATCACACAGAAGAAACTAAAAAATTACTTTCGGAGAAGTTGAAAGGAAAAAATAAAGGAAAATTTTTGGCAGAAAAAAACCCAATGTATAAAAAAACACATTCTGATGAAAATAAAAAAATAATGTCTATATCTAGTCATCAATTTTGGAATAGTGAAATGGGAATAAAATTAAAAGAAATCAAATCAAAAGAAAAATTAGGAAAAACTAATCAATTTGCAAAAAAAGGAACAGAACATCCGAATTTTGTTTCTACAACATACAGATTCTTAAATAAACAATCAAATGAAGAATTCATGGGAACTATGTTTGATTTTAGAAAAAAATATAAACTGTGTTCAGATGTTTACTATCTATTAGATGGGAAAAAGAAAAAGTATAAACAATACAAAGGATGGGTTGTAAGTTATGAAAACTAATACTGGTAAAAATATAAAACTAAAAACGGGTAAATCTAATTTAGATATAGTTAGAAGTTATTTAAACGGGGAAAAGGCATTCGTACAAGTTGGCTATGATGCCAATTTAGAGAATAATAAACGCAAAGAAGGTGACGAATGGGAGGACAGTCAAGGTCACAAATGGGTTTGGAAGAATAAAAGTAAACGTAGAGTTTCAAAACGTGCCACGATTATTAATGAACAACGTTGTAAAACGTGTAATATGGACGTTCGATGGGGCAATTATTTGGACGACCGAGTTTGGCCCAAAACTGGATATTGTTATGATTGTTTTATCAATTTTCAAACTGAACTAAAAATGATGGGAATGTTTGAAGTTTACAACGAACTACAGGATCTTAAAAACGAACGTAGTATTTTAGAAGATTACAAGAAAAAGTTTGAAGAAAGTAAAAAGTTCTGCGAAGAAAATAAAGATAAAGATGTTACATTTCTTGAGGAAGATGGATCGTTTGAAAAGTGGGATGGTAATATAGATTACAATAAAATATTTGAAGATTTGACAAAGGATATAGGTGTCATTGACGTTCGATTGGAAGAATTGAATCTTAAAATAAAAGAGTACGAAGAGAAATATGAGTCAGCTAAATTTAAGAGAAATAATAAAGCAGGAGTATAAGAAGTGTATTGAGGATCCTATATACTTCATGAAGAAGTATGTTAAGATACAACATCCTATTAGAGGTACTGTTGGATTTGAACTTTATCCATTCCAAGAAGAAGCTTTACAAAACTTTGTTGATAATCAATTAAACATCGTTCTTAAGAGTCGTCAGATGGGTATCAGTACCCTTACAGCCGCTTATAGTTTGTGGTTAATGACATTTCATAATGATAAGAACATTCTTTGTATTAGTATTACGCAAGAAACAGCAAAAGAAATTGTCACTAAGGTAAGATTTGCGAATGACAATCTTCCGAGTTGGTTAAAAGTTCCTTGTGTAGAAGATAATAGATTATCATTGCGATTAAAGAACGGATCTCAAATCAAAGCGGTTTCATCTGCTGGTACAGCTGGTCGTTCTTCTGCACTATCATTACTAATCATCGACGAAGCCGCATTTATCGATGGCATTGAAGAAATTTGGCTGTCGTCTCAATATACACTGTCTACTGGTGGTAGAGCTATTATACTAAGTACGCCGAACGGCGTTGGCAATTTCTTCCATAAAATTTGGGTTGAATCTGAAGAAGGCAAGAATAATTTTAAAACAATTAGATTACCTTGGCATTTACACCCAGAAAGAGATCAAACGTGGAGAGATAAACAAACTGAGTTGTCAGGAGTAAAAGGTGCAGCACAAGAATGTGATTGTCTATGGGGAGCGTCTACGATTAGAGTCAGAGATAAAACATCAGGAAAAGAATTTGATATTTCTTTAGAAAAATTGTATTCCGGAGAATTGTAATCATATGTATTATACAAGAATGTGATTGCAACCCATATGTGTGTACCTAAAAATTATGTAGCAGTCGGTTGGGATAAAATCAAGAAACAATTAAGTTGTGAAACTGATTTATATTCGTGTGAAGAAACCAAATCCGAATTGTTAAATGAAAATCATTATAAATTTTTATTTGGTCGTGCGAAGAATAGAACTCTGATAAAACAAAACCCAAAACTATATAAATCAATTCTTTTTCATACGCGTATTCTAGAAAATGCATTTAAACAACAACAAAGTTACAAGGGATGGTATAATTTTTCTTATAGGATTCGTTTTATTGTTGAACATAATTACGATTTGACAAAATTAAAATGTCAATGTGGGAAGAAAATAACATGGACGAAATATTGTCGTAGATGTCCGGAATATCATAAAACTCAAACTGGTAAAGTACATACTCCAGAAACAAAACAAAAAATGAGAGTATCCACATTAAAGTATTTATCGGAAATAAAAGGTCAGATTATACCTCGTTATAATAAAAAATCAATACAACTAATTGAGGAATTTGGTAATACACATGGATATACATTTAGACACGCTGAAAATGGCGGTGAAGTTTTTCTTAAAGAACTTGGTTATTTTCTAGATGCATATGATGAGAAAAATAATGTTGTGTTAGAAATATACGAAAAACGACACTACAAAAATGGTAAATTGAAACAAAGAGATTTTCAAAGAGAAAATGAAATTAAAAATTTGTTAGGATGTAAACTATTTACAATAGACATATGATCGATCCAAATGTTAAACTGAATACTAAGTTTCAGATTTTGACTCCAACAGGTTACCAAGATTTTTTTGGAATGCGAAAAATAAAAAAGGATTGTTACTATAAAATATTATTGAGTAATGGCAAAATAATAAAATGTTCGGACAATCATCCTTTTATATATAAAAATTCAGAACTACGCTCTCACGATATCAAAATCGGATCGAAAATATCGGGAGTAGATGGTGTAGATGTAGTTGTCATAACCATAGAAAAATTCGAAAATTCCATTGATTTATATGATATAGTAAACGTCTCCGACGGCAATGTTTTTAATGTAGACGGAATTGTTTCACATAATTGTGATTTTAGTACATCTGGTAATCAAGTTGTAAGTGTAGACGTTCTTGAGTTTTACAAACAAACCTATCTAAAAGATCCCGTTGAAAAACGTGGGAATAATCAAGACTTATGGATTTGGGATTATCCCAATTATAGTAAAAATTATATATTGACAGCTGACTGCGCTAGAGGAGATGGTGGAGATTTTAGTGCATTCCACGTTATAGATATAGAAACAATGGAACAAGTAGCTGAATATAAAGGTCAGTTAACTACAAAAGATTATGGCAATTTATTGGTTAGTGTTGCTACTGAATACAATAATGCTTTGTTGGTAGTGGAAAATAACAATATAGGATGGGCTACATTACAACAAATTATTGATAGAGATTATCAAAATACGTTTTATAGTGCGGCTGATTTGACTGTGGTTGATGTAGAAAAAACATATACCAATAAACTTAATTCGGCTGATAAGAAATTAGTAGCTGGATTTACAACAACTAGCAAAAATAGACCTTTAATTATAAGTAACTTGGAATTATTTTTTAGACAAAAACAAGTTATAATGAAATCCAAAAGACTATATGAGGAACTGAATGTATTCATTTGGAACGGACCAAAAGCAGAAGCTATGAAGGGATACAATGACGATTTGGTTATGGCAATTGGAATTGGTTTGTGGGTACGTGAAACTGCTTTGAAACTTAGAAACGAACAAATATCTTATAATAAGGCTATCGTTTCAAAAATATCAAAAGTAACAAGTCAAATTTCAATTCCAAAACAAGTGAGTGCTGTACCCGATCACCACAAAACTATGGATTTCACCGTTAATGACAAAAAAGAAAGTTTAACTTGGTTGTTGTAAATACTTATATACTATAGATAAATAATATGTCAGATAAATCTTTTCAAGAATTAAGAAGTCGATCTTTGTTTGCTCGTTTGAAGCGTTTGTTTTCAAACGACGTGATTGTTCGTAACGTTGGTGGTAAAAAATTAAAAGTTATCGACACTGATGAAATTCAGTATGCTACAGATCGTAATAGTTTAAGAGACCGTTTTAATAGATTACGTACAACTTCGTATAATCAATATACAAGAGATTTCAATTTATCATATCAAAGTAGTCGTGTTGAATTGTTTAGAGATTATGACTGTGTTGGTCCTGATACAATCATACCTCTACCAGACGGTACTAAACCAACTATAGCTCAACTAACGGAAAGATATAAAGATAATCCCCAGGAAAGATTCTATGTATTTTCATACGATCACGAAACTGACAGTATAAAATTAGGCAAAGCATATCATCCTAGAAAGAAAGAAGGCGGTCCTAGAAAGTGTTGGAAAGTAATTTTTGACAATGGACAATTCGTAATAGGAAGTGCCGGACATCCATTTTTAATGAGAAGTGGAGAATATAAAAAATTAGAAGATCTATCAATTGGCGAGTCTGTGATGCCTTTTTATCAAAAAGATTTCTACAACAATGGATATAGAAGTTTGTATAATTTTAGTAAAGGATGGCAAACAGAACATAAAATAGTCGCCGAACAATTTAATCGGGGATTAAGTTCTAACGAAGTTGTTCATCATAAAAATTTTGATAAAACAAACAATCTTCCGGAGAATTTACATATAATGTTAGACTCCGATCATAGAAAATTTCATGCGGAATTAAATAATAAAATTATTTGGTCGGTTGAAAATAAACAAAATACGTTAGAAAAGATCAAAAATTCAACTGGATATAAAAATAGAAAATTTCACAGATGGAACGGAGATCGAGTTGATATAAACAATCCTTTTTATGGAAAACAACATTCCGTTGAATCAAATGATAAAAGATCTAATACTTTAAAAGAAATATTTGTTAATAGAGATCAAACCGGAAAAAACAATCCAAAATATAGAGATGATTTAACAATTGATATATTAAAAATTAAAGCGTTAAATTATTACAAACAACACGGAAAATTAACATCTTGGGGATTAGTTAAAGATTTAAATTGTGACTATTCGGTTCTACAGAATCGTTTGAAGAAAAATAACACCGAGTGGAAATCATTTAAAAATTATATAGAGTCATCTCTTAATCACAAAATCGTTGATATTGAGTATATAGGAGAAATAGAAGTTTACGATGTTACTGTTGAAAAGTATCAGAATTTTGCTACGGATTCTTGTTTCGTCCATAATACGATGGATATGGATCCAATTCTTGCATCTGCATTGGACATTTATGCGGATGAATGTACAACCCGAAATGAAATGGGTGAAGTAATTCACATCAAATCTTCCAACGACGAAATTAAGAATATTCTACACAATTTGTTCTATGATATTCTAAATATCGAATTTAACCTGTGGAGTTGGGCACGTTGTATGGTTAAATATGGCGATTTTTACCTACGTCTTCATATTAGTCCTGATTATGGTGTTTATTTGGTAGAACCATTGAGTACATATTATGTAACTCGCGTAGAAAATGCACATTTAACCAATAAAAACTTTGTTAAATTTCAAGTCAATTTGCCATACGGAAACAAATTGGAAGATTTGGAAAACTATCAAATTGCACATTTTAGATTATTGAGTGACAGTAACTTTCTACCATATGGAAAAAGTACTTTAGAAGGTGCTCGCCGTGTATGGAAACAATTGAGTTTGATGGAAGACGCAATGTTAATTCATCGTATCATGCGTGCTCCTGAAAAACGTATTTTCAAAGTTGATATTGGTAATATTCCACCAAATGAAGTTGATAATCATATGCAACGCATTATGGACCAAATGAAAAAGGTTCCATATTTGGATCAACAAACTGGAGATTATAATTTAAGGTTCAATCTACAAAACATGGTAGAGGACTTTTTCTTGCCAGTTCGTGGTAGTGATAGTGGCACTAGTATTGAAAATTTATCTGGATTGGAGTGGACAGGTACAGATGATATTGAGTACCTTCGTAATAAAATGATGGCAGCACTTAAGATACCCAAAGCATTTTTGGGGTATGACGAATCTTTGAGTGGTAAAGCTACATTGGCAGCTGAAGACATAAGATTTGCTAGAACAGTACAACGTATACAACGTATTATGGTTAGCGAATTGAATAAAATTGCAGTTATTCATTTGTACAGTCAAGGATATAGAGATGAGTCGTTGGTAGATTTTACTCTTGAGTTGACTAATCCATCCACTATCTTTGAAAAAGAAAAAATAGATGTATACAAGAGTAAAGTTGAACTTTGCAAAGATATGCAAGAACAAAAAGTATTTTCTAAGAAGTGGATTTATGAAAATATTTTCGGTTTGTCAGATCAAGATATGATATCCTTACAAAAGCAACTAATTGACGATGCTAAAGGAAATTATAGATTTAAGCAAATCGAAGAAGACGGTAATGATCCAGCTTTGTCATTTTTAAATAAAAACGATAAAGGCGACCAAGGCGCAGGCGGTGGATCTGAGCCAGGTCCAGGAGCTGAACCTGGAGCAAATTCTGCTCCAGAAAGTGGAGCTGAAGCTGGTGGGGCGGGTGATACAGAAACTAAAGCTGGTGCTGAAAAATCAACTCCACCAAAATTAGCAGAAAAACGTGATCAAACAGGCAGAAAAGATGCTAGTAAATATCCATTTGGAGAAGATCCGTTTGGCACATTGGAAAACAATAGACGCAGTGATTTATCAGTATCACACAAATATAAGAATGGATCTCCGTTGTCATTGGAGTCTATTAAGGGATTGACCGATTTGTTGAAAACATTGGATCAAGAAAAAGAAATTTTAAGAGAAGGAAACGAAAAATCTTTTATGGATGAACAAAATATAAAAGAATAGTATAATTCCTATATATTTAACCACATTGATTATATTTATAAATAATAATAAATAATATGCACAAGAAAGCAAAACATTCGAAATTCAAGAATGCTGGAATATTGTTTGAACTACTCACTCGACAAATAACAGCCGACATTCTAGCGGGAAGAGATGAATCATTTACTAAAAATTTAATGTTCAAGTACTTTCACGAAAGTAAAGAACTTGGAAAAGAAGTGCAGCTTTATAATTTTATTTTACAACAAAAAAGTAAAGACGCATCATCAGGTGAAAGACTTTTGAATGTTGTGTTGCAAACACGATCCAAGATCGATGAACGTGAATTGAATAAACAGAAGTATAATATCATCAAAGAGATTAAAGAAAAGTATAATATTGATGAATTTTTAAAGAACAAGATTCCAAATTATAAGTTATACGCATCTATTTATAAACTATTTGAAGATCAAGATAAAAGTGAGGCTAAGTTTGAAGTTTCTGAGTTATTGGAATCGAGAGAGTATATCATAGAAAATTTGACAAAAGAAAAGAAGTCAGATCAAGAATCAATGGATGTTTATGGAAATCAAAGTGCAGAAGTAAGATTGTTAGCATATAAGTTTTTAATTGAGAATTTCAATACCAAATACAACAATCTATTGCCTGATCAAAAGAAACTATTGAAGGAATATATTACCAATGTTTCTAATTCCAGTAAATTTACTAAGTATGTCAATGAAGAATACAAAAGAATCAGTGGAGTATTGAAGGATCAAGTTAAAAATGTTACATCCGAAGTGGTTAAGATTAAAATAAACGAAGTTATTAGTCAATTTTCCACCAAGTCTTGTACTGGTGTAATTAAAGAAAATCAATTGACTTCTTTATTGAATGCATATGAGTTGGTAGAAGAAATTAAAAAGATTGATGTCAAAAATGAAACAAAATCTTAAAGAAAAGATTAAATCAATTTTAGCCAAATTAAAGACTAAAAATGAAGCTAGCACAACAGGCACCGGTCCAGTTGCATCTGGTCCTGTTGCTGTTGGTGGTGATGCTGCTAGAACACCATTTGCATTTAGTCGCCGTGGACCAGGAAACGTTAGAGCCGCAACACAATTAGGTTATACGTTAGCTAAACCTATCAAAAGAAGTCCTGGTTATAAGTTGGAAAATCAAATGTATAGTAGTCCAGCTTACGCAACACCCGCACAATCAATTGAATTAGGCGATACGTATACTGATGAAAATGGTTTGGTTCAACACAATGATCCTGATATGGATCCTAATTTAATTGGGTATAAACAAGGTTCTTTGCCTGTGACCGAGGGGTTTAATGGTCTTAAATACGAACAAGAAACTAAACCTGTTGCTCCTCAACCACAAGCTGCACAAGCTGCACAACCAACTCAACCTAAACAACCCGCTTCTGTAGATTTAAAAACCTATGACGTTCTTCCTGACTTCACTGCATTTGATACAAAACTAAAAGGTTCAACTGAAGCATTGAAGAACAATCTACAAAAGTCGATCCAAGACAAAATCTTGGGTAAGAAAATTGTGGTTAGAGCCAGCAAAGGATATAAACAGCCTGAAACAGATTATACAATCAATGTGACAGGTGTTGCAATTGATTATTATTATGATAGATACGTCATCATAATTATTGGTCGTGAAGAAAATAAACAAAAGGTAGCTAAATTCTTCATTAAACCAGGATTTAAACTTAAAATTTTAGGTAATGCTGATAATTTGAAGCCAAAGGATCAATATCAAGTTGCTAAATCAAAAGCATTAGTTGAACCAGAAAGTCAACAAAATGTTGTTCCATCAAACAAAATAACCGCTGATAAAGAGGATGTAACTACTTCCGATCAGGCTCAAAATACACAACCAGGAACAACACAACCTAAAGCTTAACATATATGAAACAAGTACTGATAGATATTCTACCATTTGAATTCAAAAAAACATCTTTAAATGAATCTCTTAAAGATGGAAAATTATACGTAACCGGCGTATTACAACGTGCCGATGCAAAAAACCAAAACGGCCGTGTATATCCAGAAGATGTACTAAAGAGAGAAGCTGAAAAGTATATGCAAAATTTCGTTAAACAACGTCGTGCTATGGGTGAATTGGATCATCCAGAATCATCTGTTGTTAACTTAAAAAACGTAAGTCACAACATCGTAGATATGGGATGGGAAAATAAAGATTTGGTTGGTACCGTCGAAATTCTACCTACACCAAGTGGTAACATATTAAAAGATTTATTGCAATCAGGCATTCTTTTGGGTATCAGTAGTCGTGGATTGGGTAGTGTAAAGAAAGATATGAGAGAAGGAGCAGATGTTGTACAAGACGACTTTGATCTAATCGCATTTGATTTTGTAAGCAATCCAAGTACCCAAGGTGCTTTTATGTATCCACAAGGTAAAATCAACGAAGGAGTTGATCAACACAGAACAATTATTAACCCATATAATAATGTTGAAAGAATTATCCACAACATTCTATCAGAACTATAATATTTATAAAGTATGAAATTAAAACATTTACTAGAAAACTCTACTGAAGTAGCTTATAGCTCTCTTACCAAAGAAGAAAAATCAAAAATGGTTGGGGCTATTAAATCTTACAACGAATATCGCAAAGGATTAAAAGCCGATTGCGTATATGAAACCGCACAAAAAATTATGGAGGCTGTTAATTTAGCAGAACGATATGCCATCAAAGAATGTGGCGATTGGATGCAAGCCAAAATGGTTGAACGTGATATGAAGGAAATCAAGAGAGATGCTTCTAAAATGTACGAAGAAGCTCAAAAGATGAAAGAAATTGAAAAACAACTTGAAATGTTATACGAACAAGTTGGTATGAGATTGGAACGTTATTTTGAAATTGCGGACTCAATGAATGAAGCTCCACAATCACAAACAAGTAACGTTACTATCAATCCATCGGCACAGAATCAATAAATTTGATCATTTCATCAAACGATTCAAAAACATATTTTCTATTTGCTTCTAGTACATAACCTTCGTCTGTTTTATAGACGAAGGTTTTTCTCTTTTCGTTGATCATATCCAAAGAAGGAATTTCTATTTCTGAGAACATTCTGTACTCGTCATCTATACGAAAGTCCATTTCACCCAATAGATCTATTTCTGTAAAATTCCACCCATTTGGGTTATCTATATCTTCAAGTTTATACATTTTTTCTTCTTCAAAATTATCATTATTGATGAAGTTAACTAACTTTGGAGACTTGTACTTGTTATAACTATTATTCATTTCACGTACATCTGGATTTGAATAAGCATTTTCATCGCCAGTTCGTTTTATGAACTTATAATTATCTTTGGTAGAATTCATATGTTTAGCTAAATTGGGATTAAAGTTATAGGCCATAAGAGTTAATTCTATCTATAAAGTCTGCTAAGGCTTTTGTTTGTTCGTAATCTTTGTTTTTATCTATGCTAGTACTCAACATACTAAATATTTCTTTTTCAGGACGATCAGGATACGTTCTTTGTACAAAACAGGCATAAACAATTAAATTTTCGTTTTTTTGATCTATTAATTTTTTAAACACATACTTTTTTGTACTGCCATTACTGAATATTTCAGTTTGCATTTGTGTGTTTTCTGGTGCATTTGGAATAAAATTGGTTTTTCCAAATCCACTGAATCCATTTTGTTTATTTTGAAATATTAACATTTCTTTTTTAACAAATGGAACTCCTTCGTTTTCTTTCAATACTTGATTAAAAGATTTTCCTTTAATAATATCAAAATCACTCAGTGAGTATTCAGCTTCTTTTAGACTTTTTAATATTTCTTTCAATTTGGTAAAATGTTTAACACTACTTGGTTTTATAGTGCGTGCCATTTTACGAACCTGTGGAGATACTTCTTTTGATTTAATTCCACCTTTTTGTAAGGCTCTTACCAATCTAAATAGTCTTGCTTGCTTTTCGAAGGCTCTTACCAATCTAAATAGTCTTGCTTGCTTTTCGCTTTGTGCTGGCATATATCAATAAATATAAAATATTTTGATATGTTTACATTTTTAATTATATTTATTATTCAAATACATCATTCTTTGATGTGACAGTGATTTATCTTCTTTGGAGTTCTTCAATAGCTTCATAAACAAATAACAATAAGAAAGGCAGAAATATAATTATGAGCGATCTATTAAAAGAAAGTATTGCGGATGCAAAGGCTGTTCGTGAAACAGCATTGGCAAATGCAAAAACCTTCCTTGAAGAAAGTTTTGCAAACAGCATGAAAGAAATGTTTGCTGACAAACTCAAAGAAGAAATGGCAGAAGAAGGCACCGAAGAAGAAGCCAAGATTGAAGAAAAGCTTGCATCTTCTAACATCGGTAAAGATGATAGTAACATTGCTTCTAAGCAACATCCAACTAAACCATCTCCTGCTGCAAATAAAAGCACAACTCCTGCTGGAAAGCAAGAATTCGACGTAAAGCTTGAAGAAGAAGCTGCGGTTGAAGAAGGTACCGAAGTAACAAGTCAAGAACTAGATGAAATTCTAGCTGAATTGGAAACTGAAGTATCTGAAGAAACAGAAGCTGACGAAGAAGCTTCTTCTGAAGAAGGCGACGACGTTGACGAATCTATTAATTTAGACGAACTTCTAGCAGAACTAGAAGCTGAAGATTCCGCTATGCCAGCACCTGCTCCAGCACCTGTTGATCCAGCTGCTCAAGTACCAGCTGCTCCAGCACAAGTTCCATCTCCATCTGAAGGAGAAGTTACTGCTGACGAAATGGCAGAAGCTTTGGTTGCTATCAATGAAGAAAACGAATCTCTTAAGAAACAACTATCAGAAGCTCTAAGTACAGTTAAGTTTATGAAGGGCGTTCTATCTGAAACCAACCTATTGAATGCTAAGTTGCTTTATACCAACAAGTTGTTCAAGGGTAAGAGTTTGACCGAAGATCAAAAACTTAAGATCATTAACACTTTCGACTTGACCAAGAACATTCGCGAAGTCAAGTTGGCATATACAGTTTTAGCCGAATCATTTAATTCCGGTGCATCAGTTGTCAAGAAAAAAACCAATACAACTGCTCACACTATCACCGAAGGTTTGGCAAGCAAACAAGTATCATCAACTAAACCTGACTCTACCATTGTAGAACCTCAAGCTGATGTGATGACTTCAAGATTCCAAAAACTCGCAGGAATCAAGAAGTAAAATTAGTTTGCGAGTAAAAACCTAACAGTAATTAAATATAGAAAGATAAAAATATGAGTATGGATGTAAAAAGTCTATTGACAAACAATATGAATCCACAAGCCAAATTGATGGCTGAAACACGTGGACTACAATCAAAATGGGAAAAGACAGGCCTTCTAGAAGGTTGCGCTGGTGTCGAAAAGGCACATATGTCAATCCTATTGGAAAACCAAGCAAAGCAATTGCTTGACGAAGCAACCACAACTGGTACCTCCACCAGTTCTGAACAATGGGCTGGCGTAGCTCTTCCATTGGTTCGTCGTGTGTTCGCTGAAATCGCTGCGAAGGAATTCGTAAGCGTTCAACCAATGAACCTACCATCAGGTCTAATTTTCTATCTAGACTTCAAGTATGGTACAAACGCTCCTGGTCAAGATTTGCGTAACTTGAACAACGGTAGTTCTGTAACTACCCGTGCTGGTAAGCAATTGAACGATAGTTTGTTCGGTGGTACAGGCAAGAAGTTGGGTTCTACCGATGACGCTGTACGTGGTCTATACGGACAAGGCGCTTTCGCATATTCCGTTCGTCCAGTAAGTAGCTCTGTTATTACTTTGACAAAAACTGCCGGTACAACTGCAATTGGTAATACAATTCAAACTGCTTCTTGGAACGACGTACAATTTGCTGCTGAATTGAGTGCTTCCGTAGTAGCCAAGAAATTGTTCAAGGTTATCTTGAACCACGACGACAATACTACTCCTGTAGTCGGTCAAGGATATATGTACAACGTTGATTTGAATGCAGTACGTTCATTCAACTTGATCTCAGGTTCAACCGCACCAACTTCTCTAAGAAGTAATGGTTTGGTATTGAATACCTACACCAAAGCAATCAACACTGGTAGTTTGAGCAATCCATTCTATCAATCCGTATATATCGTATCCGCTTCTAACAGCGCATTCGGTGGCGCAGCAAGCAACGTTAAGTTGATCTACAGTCTACAACCTACCGATAACCTACGTGGTGACTTCGAAGCTGGTAAGACCCCAGGTGAAGGTTCTGGTACCTCTGGTAACGTTGCTACACAAAGCATCGATACTGATATCAGTATTCCTGAAGTAAACTTGGTACTAAACAGCGAACCAATCGTTGCTAAGACCCGTAAGTTAAAGGCAGTCTGGACCCCAGAATTGGCCCAAGACTTGAACGCATATCACTCCATCGATGCAGAAGCAGAATTGACTGCTCTATTGAGTGAATACGTATCTATGGAAATCGATCTAGAAATCCTAGAAATGTTGAACGAAGCCGTTCAAGGTATAACTACCGAAGCTTGGTCCGCCCAAATCGGTGTTGAATTCAGCAAGAGCATCAACGCAAACAATGGTGAAGCAATCTTCACACGTAATGCAAACGCTTCACCAAATCGTACTGCTTACGTAAAGAGCACTTGGTTCCAAACCCTTGGAAACAAGATTCAAAAGGTATCTAACACAATCCAAAAATTGACCCTACGTGGTGGTGCTAACTTCTTGGTCGTAAGTCCAGACGTAGCAACCATCTTGGAATCAATTCCAGGATATGTAGTAAACACTGACGGTGATCAAGCTAAGTTCGCAATGGGCGTTGCAAGAGTTGGTAGCTTCGCAAGTCGCTTCCAAGTTTATAAGAACCCATATATGACCGATAACGTTGTATTGGTTGGTTTCCGTGGAAATAACTTCCTAGAAACCGGTGCTGTATATGCTCCATATATCCCACTAATCCAAACTCCATTGGTCTATGATCCAGTGAACTTCACTCCACGTAGAGGTGTAATGACCCGCTACGCTAAGAAGGTCGTCAGACCCGAATTTTATGGAAAAGTTATTATCGGTGATCTCGATACCGTATAATACTTAATAGAAATAAAATAACTCAAAAACCCCAACGAAAGTTGGGGTTTTTTCTTGCACTAATAAAAAATAATTGACATTACCATAGAACTCGTATATACTTATATTATATGAAGAGTGGCATCTATAAAATAACAAATCTTAAGAATGGTAAGTTTTATATCGGTTCATCTAAGGATATAGAGTTTAGATGGAGTGAACATAAAAAACATTTAAATGGCAATTATCATATTAATAAAAAATTACAAAATGCTTGGAGTTTTTATGGTAAAGAACATTTTGAATTTACAATAATCGAAATTATAAATGAATGTGATTTATTAGTTAAAGAACAGTTTTATTTAAATATGTTTAAACCACATATGAAAGAAATTGGTTACAATATAAATCCCAGTGCATATGGCGGGGACACAATTACACATAATCCCAATAAAGAACAAATTATTAAAAATATGACTGTTGCAAATAATGTCGGTCATATGCACGGTAAAAAACATAGTGATGAGGCTAAAGAAAGGCAACGTGAACGTGCTGTAGGGCGTTATACTTTGGAGTGGTTTGTTGACAAGTATGGCGTTGAGAGTGGTACACTTAAGTACAAAGAGAGAAATGAGAAGTTGGCCAATCGTAATATTAATTACAGTTATGACAATGGATTAAAAGGCAAAAAGCGTGGTGCTATGAGTGATGATATGAAACGTAAGATTAGTGAACAAAAGAGAAATTTTGCGCTTAGAAAGAATGAATTTATTGACGATTTAAAGAGTGGTAGTTTTAGCAACAACGAATTAAGTGAGAAGTATGGAGTATCATTAACCACAATTAAATTACATAAAAGAAAATATTAATTATTCGAAAAATTCGTTGGTAGATGTTACAACGATTTCTTGCACTTCTTCTTTGAACGAAGTATCTTTGGGGTAAGGTAGAATTTTATGTTTTAGAGATTTAACCAGTTTTTTATTTTCTATCTTGTTGCTAATAAACTTGACGTAACGATGTTTACCACTTTCACGTTTACGCCAAAATGTTCTACCAATACGTTCTTTTAATTTATCTACACTGTGTGTTTTCCATCTAGCATATACACTTCTACTATGTATCCACTCATATTGATTCGGACCAATTAAACTAACACTATAGTTAGGCATTATTGCTATATCCACATAGTTGTCTCCTTGATATAGAAATCCAGTTGCTTGATATATTGTTCCAGCGTGTCCAGCTTCACTATCTGCATAACTAAGAATACATTTAATGTGTGGATATTCTCTGTTTAATAGTCTAAAACTTTCAGCTATACAATAACTCTCTATATTTTTACCATAACCATCTGCAATCCACAACCGTGTTAATTCCAACACATTATTGTTAGTAAGTAGACAAGATATGCTGGTACTTGAATTTCTACCCACGGCATTTCCATATACTAATACACCTATCAGGCGTTCGTTAAATCCCCCAAAGAAAGTACTTTCGATATACTCTTTGTAATAAACTCCATAAGCTACAGTACAAAGTGACCACTTGTGAGTATAGTGGTTCTTTTCAATAAGAGTTTTTGCAACATTCTTATTGATGCTTTTGAGGTAAATTAATGAGGGGTTAAAATACTCCGACATTATTTCATTATAACAATATAACTCTACCTGTCAAGATTTATATTATGTAAAAAAGACCCTTGGAATTATAAACCACTGTTTTTATTTTAGTTGGGTTAATTTGATTTATACCAAGTCTATCAATTACCTGATATGGATCTGGATGATTATTTATAGGCGCAGCCATTACTCTATCTTTTATCTTATATACATCCAAATCTGTGTTAACAATACTTGGATGATATTGTCTTACCAAAGGCATTACTCTCATACTGGTTTATTTATTGTTGGTTCTGCTTTTGTTACTCTGCTTGATGGAAATGCTTTGTTACCAAAGTCACTACCGTGTAAACTATACAAGTGCATCACCACACCGTGTTTTACAACCACATCGCCTAAATCATTCACTAATACATACGCGGGTCTATCATATTTTAACATTACAGCTGAACTAACCAATAAATGATTACTTTCACCCGCATCCATTACTCTTTGAGCATAATTGATGCCGTCGCCACTTATATTTAAATTGCCATTGATGTCTTCCATTGGGATTACAGAACCACAATGTACACCCATTCTCATTTGTAAGTCTGGTCTATCTTTTACTGCTTTAGCTATAGCAACCGCACAATTCATTGCGTCTTCTGAGTATGTAAAGAAACCCATTACCATACCATCACCAGTAGGTAATATGATTAACTTTTCAAGAGCATTAGCTGTCTTATATTGCATTGTACCTTTAATCAAAGTACCCAAATCTTTACAAGCTTTCTTTTGTTCATCGGTAGTCTTTTTACTATAAGCTACAATATCCATAAAGAATATATAACCTTCTTGTTCTGTATCCAATTGTAATCTACCTGATTTCACTTCCACATCAACCTTTTCAACCTTCTTGACAATAGATTTTACAGGCTTTGGAACTTCAACCTTCTTTTTTTCTTCTTTCTTTTCTACAACCGGCATATTCTTTAACTTCAAGAAGTCCTTCCAGTTAATCTTCTTTACAGGAGCATCTTTCTTTTTTGGTTCTTTTGCTGCTTGTTCTTCTTCTATCTTTTTAATAGCAGCTTCTTCTCTTTCACGTTTTTCAATAAACAAAGCTATTTGTTTTTTGACTTCATCTGTAATATAAATGGTCACATCTTTACCGCCACCACCTGTATCGTGTTTCTTCTTTCTTTGAGCACCTTTGGATTGTAAATAACTTTGCATTTCTACATTTCCAGTCTTGAATGCGATATCTAACGGAGCAATTTCACCCTTGAAATCCGCACCATTAACGTTTGCTCCCAAATGTACCAAAAACTCCACCATATCAACATCGTTAGCGTTAACGGCATAATGTAATGGCATCCAACCGTTCTTTTCATCTCTACCGTTGATTCTACCATCTTTATCAAAGAATCCTTGTACACCCTCAAAATCACCAGTTTCTGCGCAGAAATGAATACTTATACCCCCGGCGGATTTAGCACCGTAATTGTTTAGTATTTTAACAATTTCGCCTCTATTTGTATTGGACAATACATCAATTGGATTGTTTTTACCCAAGAAATCTTTCTTGTTGATATCTGCACCTTTAATAATTAGATATTCAACCAAGTGTTTTTGTCCGTAATTAACGGCATAATGTAGTGCAGTCCAACCTTTACCCGCATCAACTTCGTTGATATCACATCCTTTATCTAACATTTCTTCAATAGAAACGATGTCACCATTCTTTGCAGCCAAGTGGAAACTACTACCACTGCTGTATTTAGCACCTCTTTGTTGTAGTACTTCTACAATAGGTTTAAAACCCTTTTGTTCGGCTACATCTAATGCGGTATTTTTGCTTGTCCAATCTTTTACATTTGGATCAGCTCCGTGATTTAATAATAATCGAACTATTTCTATTTGATTTTCTTCTACAGCGACAACCAGAGGCGGATTACCTGTGTCGTCGTCTCTTTGATTAACGTCCACTTTTTCTTTTTCTATACAATTGTAAACGTTATCGTATAGACCCCTTCTAATATGGGTAAAAATATTGATGGCCATATGTTTGCAGTGTTGAATTAGTCTTTTTTAAAACGACTTAAATCCAAATTAGGTAGTGGTTTTTCTATATTTAGACTTGCCAATCTTTCATTTTGAACCACTAATTTGTTGCCACTAACAACCTTACCATCGACAATATCATAGATAAAGAATACAGTTTTGGTAAGTCCTACACGAATAATTCTGCCTGGTTTACCATCGACGTATACAACGTCATCTTCTTTATAATCGGAGCCAATAAACATAAACAGCGCAGCTGCAAGTTTTTCTATGCTCGATTTAAACATTAAAATTATCAAGCCTGCTAAGAACATCCAGACATATTTGCCTGTCATATCTTGTGCGGTTGATTCCAATACCTGTTGAGATATTACGTGTGCTGTATTTGTGTCCATAATCGTATTTAGTTTATTAACATATAACGTTAGTTAACAATCCAAAACAATTATATAATAAATATATTTAATAATTTACTTAATCCACTTTTGTTCTTTTAGTATATCATCGATCAATTCTTTTTCAGAACTGTCCATTTCCTTATCAAATCTCTTTAATACTTCGGTTAATGGATATACTCTATCAGGAGACTCTTTTTGCTTTTCTTTTAATTCTTGGATTACATCGACTATTTTGACAAGAGGAGATTTAAATTCATTAACTTTGTCTTTTGAAGCAAAGTTAGACATTTCAAATGCATGTGGAGTTAATGCTTTTACCAAACTTAATAGTCCGGATCCAATCATATTGAATATACTAAATGCTGCACCGGCGGCTGGATGTACTGTTGCTAATATTCTAAGTATAACAAATACTATAACGAATACGATAATAGCGGTCAATGCACTGATAAAGAACTTCTTTAAACCCCAAAATACCGCATTTAATCCAAACATACCACTCATAGCATCAAGAGTAGCCTTACTTTGATCAGCTTCTTTTGCAATTTCTTTTGCTTTATCAGTCATTTGCCACAATTCATCGTCATACTTTTCTTTCAAAGCAGACTTTTCTTTTTGTAGTTTGTTGATGATTTCGTCACGTTGTGACAATAACTGATCACCTTTCTTTCTTTCTTCAGCAACTTGACTATTCAATAGATCAACGGTAGCTTTAATACGTTTGATTTCATCTATATGAGGTGACCCAACTATAGAAATGACACGTTCATTTAGTGCTTTAGCAGTGTCAACTTGTACAGGCGCATTTGTTACTTGACTCAATGAGTGTTGAATACCTATGGATAAAGATGAAGTTTGTACCCGTTTACCTTTTTCTACTTTTTCCAATTCTACCATTGTATTATCTACTTTGGCTTCCTGTTTAGCAACCGCATCTTGTGACGTTGTAACTTGCTTTGCTGGTTTAACTTCGGAGGAAATGCAACCAGTTAGTATTAGAATCACGATTGTATAATACAGTTGTTTTTTATAGTTCATATAATATAAATATTACTTTTTATAATTAAACCAATATTTATCAATATGATTAAATTAGGTGATTTGATGGACAATCAAGAGTTATGTAGTATGGCTCTTATCCAAAACGTGGTTATAAGCACAAATCTCAAGTATCATCTTGAAAAACAAATACCACTAAGTGAAAACATTTTTAGAACTTATAGCGATAGTTACTTTGAGTTGTTGGAAGAAGTTCGTACTTTATATTTCCAGAACCAAATTGAATTATGTGATTCGGACGCTGAATTGGTGGAAAGTGATCTTGGTAAGAAAGAACTCTTCGAAGGTAGAGAAGTTTATTTGGATGCACCTATTGAAGTAGAAGAAGATCTACTAATGGAACTTAAGCATAGAGGACGTACCGTTAATTTAAGCAGACCATTTAGAACTCCAGGCGGTCCTAAAAAGTATGCTGTATATGTTAAATCCAAGAATGGCAAAGTTAAAAAAGTAACATTTGGAGATCCAAATATGAGAAGTAGAGCTAGTAGCAAGGCTCGTCGTAAGAGTTTTGCAGCTAGACACAGATGTAGTCAAAAGAAAGATCGAACAACCGCTGGATACTGGAGTTGCAGAAGTCATAGAATGAGATCACTAGGCAATAAAGGTAAAGGTAAATACTGGTAATGAGTCTACCGTTTATAGAAAACTCACTGGGCAACAATCAGTATATAAGAGAATTTAGTTCTGATGTAGATACGCACGAACTGGAATGGCATATAGATCGTGAAGACAGAACAGTTGAAGTTATAGAAAATAACAATTGGCACTTTCAATTAGATAATAATTTACCACAATTGCTTAAAGAAACAATATTTATACCAAAAGAAACATACCACCGTGTAATAAAAGGCACGGGCAATCTAAAAGTAAGAATAACAAAACACATATGAAATTTATTGATTTATTAACCGAAGTTAAAATGTATGAAGCAATGGGTTTACCACCCGATAGTATAATGACATTGGATCAGTTTGTGAATTCATCAGGTCTAGAAGAAGCTGATATGACCCGTACAATGACTCCGGACGAAATGCAAGACTACCTCGCAAAAACCGCCGATGGTAAAAAGACAAAATTAGATAAGTACATGATGCCCTATGTACACAGAGGCAATATTGAAATTAAAGATGAAAATGATCGTAAGTTTGATTTAGATAAATTGAAAGCAGCGATTATTACTCGTCCTACAAAGTTATTAAAACAAAATGAAAAGATTACCCATAGTGGAGGCGAAACCGCACAATATTTCAATATAGGTTTGCCAGCTTTAAAAGGATTAGCAGTAAATGAAAAGACTGGCGATTTTATTGTAGTAGATACGTGTCCTGGCGCAGGTGCTTGTAAAGTATATTGTTATGCTAAAAAAGGCGGCTATGTACAATGGAAAGAAAGTTCAATGTCTCAAACCAAAGTATTGAACTTTTTGCTAAACGATCCACAAGGATTTAAAGCAAAATTAGAATCCGAAATACAAACTGAAGTGGATAAGTTTGCTAAAAAAGGAGCTAAAGTAGTAATTAGATGGCACGATGCTGGTGATTTTTTCAGTCCAGATTATGTTGATTTAGCTTATAGTGTTGCCAGAAAGTTCCCACAAGTTGATTTTTATGCTTATACAAAAATGGCAGGTGTAGCAACTGGAAACAAGCCTAATAATTTTAAGATGAATTTTAGTATGGGTGCTACTCAAGATCAAGAAAAACAAATACAACCTAAGAGTACTAAACATTCTACAGTAGTTCCAAAACCAATGTTTACCGATTTGATTTTGAAAGATAACAATGGCAAATTGATAAAAGATAAAGACGGTAAGATTCAATTTAAGTCGCCTGAGGCTATAGATACATTAAAAGATAAATTGTCTGCAAAATATGGCGTTCCTAAAGATAGCATCATTACATACGATGAGATGAAAGTAATTCCAGCTGGAAAAGAACCAAAGTGGAATGTTATAGTTAAACCAGGCGACGGCGATGAAAGTGCAAACAGAGCGGATGTAGTAGGTACTTGGTTATTAATCCACTAATTTAGTTGTATTATCTCACGTTTGAGATATTTATAATTAATGAGTGCTAATGTCAAGAAATATTTGTATCTATTGGTTAAAACCCATTCTGTAACTGGAATGAGATATCTTTGTAAGAGAGTTACTACTAGTGATTCCAAAGCTATTTCATACTTAGGATCCGGAACAAGATGGAATAACCATTTAAAAGTCCACGGAAAACATATAAATACAGAAATACTTGTTAAATATGATTTAGATAGAATTGAAGAATTTAGTAAGTTGTGTATAGATTATAGTAACAAATTTGATATAGTTAAAAGTGGCGATTGGTCAAATTTAATCATTGAAACGGGTAAACCCGGAACTAAAATAGGTATTTATTGTGGTGATAAAGGAACTTTTTTTGGAAAGAAACACACCGAAGAAACAAAAGAAAAAATAAGCATTGCGAATCGTGGAGATAATAATGTAATGCGTAGAAATAAGATTGCTTTAGAAAAGATGATTTTGACAAAAAATAAACCGGAAAATAAAGAAAAACAAAGATTGATTGCAATTGAAGTAAATAGTAGACCCGAAGTAAAAGAAAAGATTAGACAGTCAAAATTAGGATTAAATAATCCATCTGCAGATAAAAATATTTATACATTAAAAAATAAATTTACTGGAGATACAATCAATGGAACAAGATTTGATCTAATTGAACAAATGAAAAAATTAAATAGTAACAATCCATCTATTAATATATTAACAAATGGAGACATTGGTTATTTCTTAAAAAAAGACAGAGTTGTAAAAAACGTGAAAGGGTGGACTAAGATATGAGTGCTAATCTTGACTCCGATAGGGTAAGATGGCCTGGAAGTGGTAGCAGTGTTACCCAAGACACTGTGCCATTTGGTTATTACTTAAGCGAAAGTTGCAACACAGTATCTGGCGAAACTACATTTGAAAACGATTGTAGTAGCAGCGCTATGTGGGCAGCGAAACGTTTGGGGTATCCAATCATCGATATAGAAATGATCGATGTTAATTTTTACGCTTGTTTTGAAGAATCTGTATTGGAGTATAACCGCGTTGTTAATGAATTTAATATCGTTAATAATATGGTTAATTTACAAGGTTTACCTCAAGCCACATACAACAATTTAACTGGATTGGGTGTAAAAAGTACAGGTTTGCCTTTTATAATCCAATTAAGCAAACAATACGGAGCAGAAGCACTTGTTGGTGGTGAAGTTGAAGTTAAACGCAATTATGTAACTATTAGTGGAAGTATCAATCCATCTGCTACCAATCAGGTGTATGACTTAAATAAACTAATTGGACAAGACATTGAACATTTAACTGGTTCCAGAATTGAAGTGAAAAGAGTATTTCACCATCGACCACCAGCTATTGCACGTATTTATGATCCATTTAGTATGACAGGTATGAGTTACAGCAACGTACTCAGTGAAATGGGATTCAGCGCATATAGTCCCGCTACACAATTCTTGATGACTCCTATATTTGAAGATTTGGAACGTGTACAAGCTATCGAATTCAATGATATGGTTCGTAAAAGCGCTTACAGTTTTGAAATTCTAGGCAACAACAAGTTGAGAATATTTCCAATCCCAACCGATAATTTTAGAGTGTATATAGATTACATCGTTGAACGTGAACGTGATATTACCAACTTTTACAGCGGATCTCGTTATCAATATATAAGCGACCCAAGCGACGTTCCATATGAATATTGTACTTACTGTAAGGTAAATCAGCCTGGTAAACAATGGATCAAAAAGTATTTTTTGGCATTGTGCAAAGAAACATTGGGTCGTATTCTTCAAAAATATAGTACCGTACCAATTCCTGGCGGCGAAGTAACTCTTGATGGTGCTGAACTTCGTTCTGAAGCTAAAGAAGAAAAAGATTCATTGCTTGAAAAACTAAGAGATATGTTGGAAAAGACGCTTCGTGTTAATCAATTGGAAAATAAAGGAAAAGAAAGTGAAGAAATGAATAAGATGTTGTCCCGTGTACCTTTACATATTTACATTGGGGTTTGGGCATTTTTACTAATATATATTAATATATGGACAAACATCAATGTGATATCTGTGGTTTAAAATATAAAAGCACCAGATCTTTATCAATTCATATAAAATCTTCACATAAAATATCGACTGAAGAATATTATATAAAACATGTTAATATAAATAAAAGTGAGTGTATTTCTTGTAAATCAAAAACTAGGTTCGTGTCTTTAGTCGACGGATATTCAAAATACTGCAGTATTAAATGTTCGAAAATACATTATTATAGCGATGTGAATAATAGAATTTTTGTATCGGAAAAAACAAAAATTGCTATGAAAAATCCCATTGTTAAAGAAAAAATGTCTAAATTTTTTTCGAAAGAAAAGTCAAAGGAAACTTTAGAAAAAATGAGTATATCTAGTAAAAAAAGATTTGAGGATGAAAATTTTAAAAAAAAGATATATACCAAAGAGAGAAATGAGAAAATCTCGATAGCAAAAAAGAAATATTGGGATACACATCCAGAAGAGAAAAAGCGTGTTGGTCAGATATGGAAAATATTGAAAGAAGAAGACGAATCCAAATGGAGAGGAAATTTATTAAGAGCGTCTAGACTGGGGTTTAAAAAAATATTTTCTCCTACAGGAAACACATCGTTGGAGGAAAAATTGTATAAACAGTTGGAGTTAGAAAATATAAAATATATACCACAATATGTTATAGATTATAAAGTGTTCGATGCGTATTTGCCGGATTATAATCTAGTAATTGAGATTGATGGTATATTTTGGCATCCAAAATCGCTGGGTGAATGTAAATATGAATTTCAAAAAACATCATATTTTAATGATTTGGAAAAAGAAAATTTATTAAAACAAAAAAACATAAAATTGATACGAATTCGAGAAAATGAATTTCCAGATTCAATCATTAACACTATAAATAAATAATATGTATATATTTATATAATGTATGGCAGCACCTGTATCTCCACAGTATCCAAAAACCGATCCAAAATTTAAACAATATTGGACATCAACTCGTAAAGACGTTGGTATTTACAATAACAATTATTCGCCTGGAAGATATTTTTCTCCAAGAGACATAAACTTCTTGGGAAGTGTTAATTCTGAATTGATAGGTGATATAATTGAATGTGTTGTTCAAGTATTTAAGATTGCTGCTTATGAAACCAATACCAATATTTATGGCGAAAGTAGCAGTGATAAAGGTAAAGTTTTCTATTCTGGTATTGATTTGAGTTGCCTTGTTCAACGTGAAGACATTAATACTGAAAATCAAGGATATGGTCCTGATAGAAAGCAAGATATCGTTTACAGATTCAGAGAACGTGATTGTATTACCACCAATTATTTTCCAGAAATTGGCGACTTGGTTTTGTATAATGAACGTTATTACGAAATTGATAATGTTGTTCAAGAACAATTCTTGGGCGGACATCCAGATAAATCTTGGAGCTTAATTGTTAATACACATTACACAAGACTAAGTAAGCTTAACCTCGTAGAAAGACAAACATAATTTATGGCTTGGGGTCCAAATACTAATATAAATCCGCCGCCAAATCCGATTGAAAATGCATCATCTCAATCAGATGTTAACAAGCTTTATAATAGAGCAAACGCATCTCGTCGTGATACTGATAAAGAGAAGAATTTTACGGTCACTTTATTAGACGTTGATACAGCTGTTATTAATACTTTAAACGATACACTCAGACTTCAAGTTAATGATAACGGTGAAGTTGTAAAAGTGCCAGTTATATATGGTAATCCTGAAAGATGGTTTGCTATGAAAAAATTTGGTCATATTAGAGATAACCAAGGCAAAATATTGTTGCCAGCCATAATGATTCGTAGAAAAAGTGTTGAAAATAACAAAGAACTAGCAACCTTTAATCGTTATCTAAATTACGAAACTATAATGAATTATAGTGAAAAGAACAAGTATGATAGATTTGATTTAATGAATAAAGGTGCTTTTGCTAGCAAACCAACCAAGCAAATTTATAGTGTAAGTTTACCAGTTCAAGTAAATATAACATACGAATGCATCATTTGGACCGATTATGTAGATCAAAATAATAAACTGTTGGAACAAATAAACTACGCAGCTAAAGACTACTGGGGTGACGCGGAGAGATTTAAATTTAGAGCTAGAATAGATAGTTACAGCATCGAACAAGAAGTTAACGACGGTGAAGATCGTAATATCAAAACAACATTCGATATAAATGTCAATGCTTACTTGCTAAATGATAATTATATAACAAATTTAAACGGGGTAAAAAATACCACTCAAAAGCTATTTACTGTAAGAAAAGTAATGTTGCAAGAAAATGCTGTAGCTAGTGCTGGAGAAATGGGTGCAATTGAACATAATGTTATTAAAAACAGTAGTAATCTAAAAGATAGTCCATTGGATTACACAGATGTAACAGGTCAAGGTACAATGGCACTAAAGCCAAATGAAGTAACCAATTTGGATGGTTATAATAAAATACCATCAAATTATCAAAATACAATAAATACTCCATTTCACCCAGCTCCTAAATCAATCACTGATTATGGAGAAAATGGTTGGTTAGCTTATGATAGTAAATATATTTATGTATATCAATATCCATCGGGGTGGTTAAAAAGAGAAATATCTACATTTGATTATGATTATAGTAGTCAAACTTATATAAGTGGTTATGACTGTAATGGCAATCCCATATACACTACAGCTAATAGAAGACCTATAAATACAGCTTTTAGAATATTTCAAAGATTTCCTGATAAATTCTATCATCAAGTACCTTATCAATCATCTGACTATGGAGAAGATGGCTGGGTAAGCTACGACGGTAATTATTTTTATATTTATAGTACAGGTCAATGGAGACGAATACCAATTTCTCTATTTAAATAAATATAGTTAATATTTATCTTTTTTAACACTATGTAGACGCTATTTAGTTGTTTTTGTTATATTTATAAGAAATGTCAACATTGAAGAAAGATCCATGCGAAGTTTCACCAATAAAATTGGACAATGCTTTGTATGACTATAAAAAATTAACAGCGACTTTTAAAGATCCTACTACAGAACTGTTTCTTAAAATAATCGATGAATTACGCAAAATAATTTATTGTAGAACCAGTTCCAGATATTTTAACAATGTTGCAACAAAACAAATACCCTGCGATCAAAAAGCAAAAGTTTGGGTATTTGATCATAATCTAAATTCGGATCTGGTATTAATTCAAACATATGATGAAAATTTTAACCAGTTAATACCTGAAACAATAGTTTTAAATAATGATAATACTGCTACAATAACTTTTTCATTTGATGCATGTGGTTATATCATAGGTGTAAGCGGTGACATAAGTACAAGCGGTACATCTGGAACAGGTACAAGTGGTACTAGCGGTACATCTGGAACAGGTACAAGTGGTACTAGCGGTAGTAGTGGTGCAAAAGGTTCAGCTGGATCAAGTGGTACCAGTACCACAAGCGGTACCAGCGGTATAAGCACATCTTCAGGAACAAGTGGAAGTAATGGTACCAGTGGAACAAATGGAGAAGGAGGTAGTAGTGGTGAAAGTGGAGAAATTGGTTCCAGCGGCAGCAGCGGTGAAAATGGAAGCAGTGGTACAAACGGCAGTAGTGGCATTTTAGGAGGCACCAATGGTACAAGTGGTACTAGTACCACAAGCGGTACAACCGGAACAAGCGGCACCACCGGAACAAAAGGAAGATCTGGCACAAGTGGTAACGATGGAACAAGTGGAAGTAGCGGCACAAGTGGTACTAGTGGATCAAGTGGAAGTAGCGGTACGAGTGGAAGTAGTGGTTCGTCTGGAAGTAGCGGTACGAGTGGTACGTCAGGAAGCAATGGTACATCAGGCACCAGTGGCAGTAGTGGCACAAGCGGATCAAGCGGCAGCAATGGTACATCTGGTACAAGTGGTACAATCGGCACAAGTGGCACAAACGGTACCAGTGGAAGCAGTGGGTTGAGTGGAAGCAGTGGAAGTAGTGGATCAAGTGGTACAAGTGGCACAAGTGGTAAAAGTGGAAGTAGTGGTACGAGTGGAAGTAGTGGCACAAGTGGAACTAACGGCACCAATGGTTCTAATGGAACAAGTGGTACAAGCGGTACAAGTGGTACTTCAGGTACAAGCGGAAGCAGC